>Ga0307990_1000002_pt1 | contig 258660 bp, 237 predicted proteins | sample EllFjometagen129_FD_203168 | JGI IMG/M metagenome (GOLD analysis project Ga0307990, IMG submission 203168) | Marine microbial communities from Ellis Fjord, Antarctic Ocean - #129 | ecosystem: Environmental > Aquatic > Marine > Unclassified | place: Southern Ocean | collected 2014-10-08 | reverse complement strand
TGGGAAAGACTGCCTCCAGGCCCATCGTCCTTAACAATCGCCTGACACGCTTAGGATTCACTTCATGTCCCAACCTTCTCAGGTAAGCGGTCATTCTACAAACACCATAAAACGGCGTTTTGGTGTACTGCTCATCCAATATGCGCATCAGAAGCAGATTGTATTCGTCCAGCTCTACTGGCTGGTAGTACCAGCTGGATCGGTTCACTCCGAGCAACTTACATTGCCTCCGTATGCTCAAGAGAGACTGCTCAGATCCAATCCAAATCCTCTTCTTTTCAAGGGGATAGAGCAACGTTTTTTTTAGCCAATCACGCTCCACACTGAGCTGACCAATCTGTTTGTATAATTCGTCAACCAAATTCTGTTGCTCCGCATCTGATCGCTTTTTCTTACTGGAAAACGCTTCCGGCATTATCTCAAGCGCCTGCCTCTTCCAAGTGTTAATTTGGGTCGCATGGACACCATATTTTGCGGTGATTTCAGCTGTTGTCTTCTGCCCCTTAATGGCCTCTAACGCCACCTTCATTTTGATCTGTTGGGTATGTCTCTTTCGTATTACTGACATCCGTTTTCTCCTTGGTGGAGAGGTAAAAATTCTATCTTAATTGGTGGTCCAGATTTTGGGGAGTATTATATGGTTATTCGTTTTTCATTCGATGTTGGACGTTCGATGTTCGACGTTCATCTTTAGAACTTAAATCCTATAACACCCCGCAATTTACCGCATACAACAGAGCATTTCGGATTTCCTCCTGCAGATCAGGGGTGCTGATTTTCTGCCCATTTTTGTCCTGCACGTAAAAAACATCCACTACCTGGTCGATCTTGGTACCTATCTTGGCCCTGGAAATATTTAAACCAAAATCCGCCAGGGTACGGGTAACATCGTAGAGAAGGCCGATCCTGTCCTCTGCATAGACCTCCACGATTGTGTATAAGTCTGATGCTTCATTGTCCAGGACAACTTGGGCCTGGCGTCTGAGATATTTCTGCCAATCGCCTGATCTTATCGGCCTGTATTTCCCTGCCAGTCGATGGGCTAGTCCCAGCCGGTCGTCCAGGGCCAGGTTCAGATTTTTTTTTAGGGTTCCCCAATCTTGTTCATCATAGCCCATGTTGACCGAGGATTTTACATCCAGCACATCTATAGCTGTCCCATCCCCTAAGGTAAAAATCTGAGCAGCAAGCACGTTGAGATTGTGAAGGGCCATAATTCCAAATACCCTGGCAAGGAGCCCGGTTCGGTCATTGGCTATCACGAGCAGGGACCAGTAAGTTCTCCTGTCCTCTGTCAATACCAGAAAAAGTTGATCCGACAATTGAGCCTTGAGCTGGATATGCCTTTCAATGGCCTCGGGAGTAAAACCCAGGATGTAGTCATCGGGCATTATGGCAAGGCTATCTTTTCCTTTTTCTCCGAGCCTTGAGGCTATCTGTTGCTTCATCCAATCCAAGGCCTGGATCCTGTGGTAATCATAGATCTCTGATCCTTCCAGGAAGAGGACAATTTTCAAGTATAGATCATGCACCAGCGCTGCTTTCCAATCATTCCAGACGTTTGGGCCGGTTGCCCTCGCATCCGCTATGGAGAGTAGATAGAGCATGTTTAACCGTTCTATGTCCTGTATTTCCCCGGCGCATTTCAATATGATGGTTTCATCTTCCAGGTCCCGTCTCGTGGCAATATGCACCAGATAGAGATGGTCCTGCACAAGGAAGGAGAGACAGGCGCATTCCTTTGAGGAAAGCCCCATTCTTTTACCGATGTCCTTGACTATTTCAGCCCCGCGTTCAGCGTGTTGTCCACCATGGCCCTTTCCTATATCATGTAACAGGGCAGCAAGATAAAGTATGTGAGGTGATTCCAGGGCCATAAAAATCCGGGACTCTTCCTCCTTCAGGCCATGGAGTTCGGCAACAGTTTGGAGTAAGTGTCTATCTACCGTATGAACATGGTAGACATCGTGTTGGGCCAGAGATTTGATCTCGGAAAACTCCGGGATGTAGGCGGCAAAAATACCTGTATCCAACATGGCTTCCAGGACCTCCAAAGGCCTTTCGCCATCCTGAAGCGCCTGCAAAAAAGCCTCGGCCATGTATTTTGAGGATCTCAATTCTTTGTCTATAAGGTCCAAGTTGGCGCTTACAAGCCGTCTTGTCCTGTAATGTATAGGCAGGCCGGTCCGGGCCGCATGGGCAAAAAGTCGCATTAACAGATAGGGACATTTTTCAAGCAGTGATGGCTCCGTGAGGTTTATGAGGCAATCAATGACCTCTATGCCGGACTCAAGAATTTTATTTTCTTTGCTGCATGCGGAAAGGTTCAAGACCTCGTCAACACATTCAAAAAATAGGTCTGATGTGACAGCTACGGTCTGTAGATGTCCATAAACTTCCTTCATGAAGTGTTCCACACCAAGCATATTGTTACTGTCCTTATGGCCGAGGAAACTGGAAACTTCCTCCTGATACTCGAAAAACAGCCTGTCGTTTTTACGTGACTTAATATAGTGGAGCCTGTTTCTTATCCGGAGCAGATAATCCCAGGAATCTTCCAGTGCGATCCTTTCCTCCTTTGTAATGAGCCCTGCCTCTTCAATGGATTTGATATCTTCCAGTCCAAAAAGGACCTTGGAAGTCCATAAGATCGAATGGATGTCCCGCACCCCCCCCCTGCTTTCCTTAATGTTGGGCTCAAGGAGATAGGCATTGGCTCCGAAGCGTCTATGCCTTTCCTTTCTGTGGGCAATCATGTCCTCCACAAAAGTCTTTTTCCTGCCCTTTAGAAATCTCTGAATGAACTCGTGCTTCAGCCGGGGAAAGAGCGAATCGTCTCCATGGATAAACCTGGCATCTAATAATGCTACCTGAAAGTAAAAATCTTTTTCGGCGTCAGTCAGGCAGGCATCAATAGTCCTCACACCGTGGCCCACCTCTAACCCGGCATCCCATAGGGGATAAAAGACGGATTCAGCAACAGCGGACACCCTGTCTTCCACCTCTGGTTCATAAAGCAACATCACATCAATATCTGAAAATGGGAAAAGTTCTGCTCTTCCGTATCCCCCCAGAGCAATCAGGGCCATTTTCTCCTTGGCCTCAGGACAGGCAGAAAAGGCCTCTGATAAAAAGGCATCCACAATCCTGGTGTGCTCTATAAGAAGTTCCCGTCCCCTGAGCCCTCGCTCCCACAAAGTTTGCAGGACCTCGCGACCGGAACGTAACCCATCTGATTTTGATAAATGATCTAACATTTCATGTATGTCTTGCAGAAAGTCTCCTCATATAATAATTTTTTCCCTCATAATTCGTCTTAATGAGTTGACCTTGAGCAATCATTTTATGAATAATGGACCAATCAGCCTCTGCCTGGGATAAAAACTCACTCATGGCCTCTTCCCGCATGGGATGGACAGCGGTAATACTCAGCAGATCTTCCTCAATATTTCCTGTAAAAGCAAAGGCGTTGCCTTCATAGCCTATGAGGTATTCTACGCTGTCATTTTTCTCATTCAAGATCTGATAAGCCCGATTTATCACTTCCTCATCTGGAGGCTGCACCCACTTTACTGCAGGCGGTCTTGTGGGAATGGATACATAAGCAATGTCAGGGCTCAGTCGGGCCAAAAAATCAGCAATTTCTGCAATATGCTCATTACTGTCATTGATATCTTTAACAAGCATTGTCTCAGTTACCAGTTTTCCTTTAAAAATACCCGCAAATTCGAGCATCCCATCCAAAATGGACACCAGGTTCAAATGCCGATGGGGACGGTTGATTTTTCGCCAGATCGTTTCTTGCGTAGAATCTATCTTTAGAGAAACCCAGTCAGCCTTCATTAGATCTTCTCTGACATCCTTTTGCCGGATGAGGGAAGCATTGCTGATCACTGCAATTTTGATCCCCAAAGGCCTCAACAACTCGATCTCACGGCCAAGATTTAAATCCAGGGTCGGTTCGCCATCAGCTACAAAGGTAAGGTAATCAATGGATTCGCCGATTTCTCTTGCTCTTTTGGCCTTTTCCTCAACCTCTTCCAAAATCTCTCCTGGTCTATAAAATGCGCAGCGCTTAACCTGCATCTGTGTTGTAAGTCCCACCTGACAATAAACACAGGAATATGTGCAGACCTTTGCAGGAATATTGTTAATGCCCAAACTACGTCCCAAACGTCTAGACGGAACCGGTCCGAAAGCCTTCATAATTTTTGTCCACCTTTACTTCTTCGAAGTAGCGTTTTGCTTTCCATAGTGAAGGATCAGTGGGCCAATCTGAATTACCGCAAATGTTTTGTCTCTATCATTCATATTGCACTCCCCGTAAGCCCGGACTTAAAACCTTTGCAATTCGTGAGCGTTCACTGGATTACAACGCCCGTTTACCGCAACCTATCGAACTGTAAGCGTTTACTGCAATTCTTTTCGACCTTTAACCTGCCTTTCTGAAATTTATATGTTACATAATACTTGACACACAACCAGATTTTTGCCATGTCTTGCCTTGGAAAATAGTCTTTATCATTCTTTACTCGAAAAAAATAGGTCAAATGAAATTTCAGAATTATATCAGAAATGAATACGGCAAGTGTGATGTCCCGTCCAATACGATCAAAAGAATAAAAGACGGGTTACAGAAACTGGATCTCGAAGTTGGATACTACCCCTTTCAAGTATCGGACAACATTTATTGGGGGCGAGTATGGATTGATTCAGTAAGGATAGTCTGTAATGGGAAAGGCATTACCCCGGAGCTTGCCGAGGCCAGTGCATATGCAGAACTGGCTGAACGCCTCAGTGCCGGGCTGTTCTATCCGGTCTTTGAAGAGCAGGTAAGGTTTAACGTTCCGAGCCTTTACAATGAGGGAACCAACAGGTTTCTGAATTATGAATGGATGGAAGGATATACTTATTCCCACCAGGATGATCTGGAAAATCCTCTTAGAATAGAAGATCTGCTGGCAAATGAAAAACATCTGACACACAAGGATATTGAAGATTTAAAAAACTGCAGAATGGCCAGACATTGGGTTGACGGTTTTTCAATAGTCCGCGAAGAGACAGTAAAAGTCCCTGTCAATTTTGTTTCTTATATTCACGGATCAAACGGAATGGCGGCAGGAAATACCATTGAAGAGGCGATGATTCAGGCCACATGTGAAATATTTGAACGTTTTTCCCAAATACAGACAATCAGGTCTGAAAAAATCATACCCTCAATTGATCTCGATTCTGTAAAAAATGAGACCATAGGGGATATGATTAAATTCTATCAGGGAAAGAATGTTGACGTAATAATCAAGGATCTTTCCCTTGACGGCCTGATACCCTGCATAGGCGTCCTGTTTATAAACAACAACCTGCGTACTGATCGTCTGGAACATAGAATCTTGATACCGGGTGTATCCTTCAATCTGGAGGAGGCCCTGTCAAGGTGCTTTACAGAAAGCATGCAGGGCAGGGAAACTCTGTTAACTCCCCGTCCTGAGCTGGACAGACCGGTTGTCCATAGATCCAAGGTTAATGACTATTATATGTTAATGAAATGCAGTATTTCTCTGAAAGATATCTCTTTTCTGGATCAAGGAGAAACCAGGAATTATAAAAATATCAAGATCAACGATATCCTCAGTGAAATTGAGGAGATCAAAAGGGTATGTAAGGCATTCAATACTGATTTTATATTATTAAACCACACCCATCCGGTATTAAATTTTCCAGTTGTAAGAGTAATAATCCCACAAATTTCTGATTTTTTACCTTTTTTAAGACAGGACGTCCTTGTATCCGGGCCGACAAGACCTTCCGCTATGTGGCGCGGAGAAGAATTCAAGAAGATAATGCAGAGCTTTTTTGCCTGAAGACTGAGGCTGAAGGCTGATTCCGCTCAAAATGCCCCAGATGCAAGGCGCGAGATTTCCGAGGAACGAGGCGTACTATCGTACGCCGCAGTGACGAGGAAATCGAAGCAACGCAGCAGATGGGATATTTTCAGCGGAATCAGGGCATTATGTATTTCTGCTCATACCTTGGCACCCACCACCGTATGAAGTTGTAGGTTATACCGGCAGGAGCAGGCTCAATACCCTTGAAACGCTTGTGGATCACCGGAAGGGCCATTGGAACATAAAGAAAAGTATAGGGCTGATCCTCAGCCAGTATCTCCTGAATACGCCAGTATATTTTCTTACGTTCATTGCGGTCAAAGGTCCTCCGCCCCTCCACAAGGAGGCGGTCCATCTCAGGGTTCTGGTAACTGATAAAGTTCAGTTCCTTTCCACCTGTCTTTGAGGAATGCCAGATATCATAGATGTCCGGGTCCTGTCCCAATGTCCAGCCCAGTATTACTGCCTCGAACCGCCTCTTGTCTATAAAATCATTGATAAAGGCTGTCCACTCAAGGGTCCTGATCTTCATCTCTATCCCGATCTGTTTGAGTCTGTATTGAATAATCTGGGCTGTTCGATCCCTCAGAGGATTACCCTGATTAGTTATCGCCGTAAATGAGAATGGCCTCCCTTCCTTATCCAGCCGGCCGTCTCCATCCCTATCCACCCAGCCTGCCTCGGCAAGCAGGGCTATTGCCCTTTTCGGATCATATGGATAACGTCTGACATTCGGGTTGTAAAACCATGTATCGGGTTTGTATGGACCGGTTGCCTTCACTCCGAATCCCAAAAGCACTCCACGGATTATTTCATCCTTATCTATGGCATAGGCAATGGCCTGCCTGACTCTTTTGTCTGTGAAGAGAGGAAATTTTAGATTGTAACCGAGATACGTATATGAAAAGGAGAGATAGCGATATTTGTTAAAATTTATCTCGAAAAACAGGGAATTTGCCTGCCTTTCATATTGGATCGGAGATAACCCCATCCAGTCAAGGCCGCCTGATTTCAGCTCAAGGAACATGGTCGCCGAGTCAGGTATTATCCTCATTATATAGCGGTCAAGATAAGGCCGTCCTTCAAAACAGGTGGGATTTGCCTTCAGCTCTATACGTTCCTGAGTCTTCCACTCTGAAAGGCTATACGGACCCAGGCCGACAGGATTTCGTCCAATGGGACTCTTTGTGATGTCCTTTCCATCCAGCAGGTGCTTTGGCAGCACAACCAAATTCCCCCAGGAGCTCAGGGCAGGGGCAAACGGCTCCCTGTACGTCACCTTAAAGGTATAAGGATCAGGAACTTCGGCATTTTCGACCTCCAAAAAATCGCCTGCATAGGCAGTCGGGGTGCCTGGAGCCGTGATGGTCTCAAAGCCAAAGAGCACGTCCTCCGAGGTAAACGGCTCACCGTCCTCCCATTTAACCCCCTTCCTGAGCTTAAAGGTGATGGTAAGTCCATCAGGAGAAATTATCCATGACTCAGCCAAATCACCCACCAGGTTGAGGTCCTTGTCGTATTTAACCAGGCCGTTATAAATAAGGCCTGCGATCTGGTGCGACGTGGCGTCAGATGCCAGCATGGGAACCAAGGTAGTGGCATCTCCTATGGATCCAAGGACAATGGCATCGCCATAGTCCGGCTCGGATGCGTAGGAAAGGTGGAAGGTGGAAGGTGGGAGGCTGAAGGAAAAGATGAAAAGGGGGAGAAAAATTGAAATTTTAAATGCTGAATTGCTCAACCCAACCTACTTTTTGATTTCTTTGGACTCTCAAGTTGTGGAATACAATAATGAATTTTTCATTAATTCAAAATTCAACATTCAAAACTTAACACTTCTCTCCTTCCTCTCCCTAAGGCCCTCAACACAGCTATAAGGCACTCTGAGTCCTCCGGTGCCTCTGCCAACCTTTATTTTTGGTTTGGCCTTGCCATGATAGTCGCTACCCCCGGTGGGGACCAGATCATACTTCTTGCAAAGTGACAGGGACAAATTGATTAGCTCCTTGCTATGCATGCTATAGTAACATTCAATGCCGTCAAGCCCTTGCTCTGTCCACTTTGCTACAAGCTCATCCAGGTGTGCGGGAGTGCCAAATTCAAGTGACATGGGATGGGCCAGGACCGCCAGACCTCCGGCCTTATGTATAGTAGTTATCGCTCTCTCCGGACTAAGGATGGACTTTGGGACATAAGCAGGAGCGTCCTTTTTCAGATAACGGGCAAAGGCCTCATTCGTGGATTTTACATAACCTCGATTTACCATGGCTCTTGCAATGTGCGGGCGGCCGATTTGCCCCCCCTTGCTCATTTCCTCCAGCTCACTCCAGGATATCGGACGGCCCAGGTCTTTAAGACGTTCCAGAATCAAAGGATTTCGGGTGGCCCTTGCGGATTGGACCTCTTTCAACACTTCGTTCAATTCAGGTGAACCCAGATCAAATAGATAGGCCAGGACATGCAGGGTGCCATGTGATATCCGAACGCTCAGTTCCACACCGGGGAGTAGCTCTATTCCAAGTTTCTCAGATGCCTCAAGGGCCTCTGGAAAACCTGCCACAGTATCATGGTCAGTGACCGCAATTGCGGCAAGACCTGAGTTTACAGCAAGCTGTATTACTTCAGCAGGTGAATCAGAACCATCCGATGCCGTGGTATGTGTATGCAAATCGCAATATTTCATTTGAACCTCTCTAGAACCCACTAACGGTTACTTTTCTGGAACATAGTATACTGAATGGCTATTCGGTTAAACAAAAAAATATCCTCATGCTATAATCCACCCTTTTGTAATGCATAATGGTCCTGTAAAATCCTGACAAGCAATTTTAGTAACCGTTCGCTGGGTTACAACGCCCGTTTTACAGCGACCCACCGAATTGTAAGCGTTCACAGAGTGCCGCAGATGCGAGGCGGAGGGTACGCAGACGTACTCCCTGTACTTCATTCAAGTGCCCGGCAACAAAGCAGATGCGGTGCCCTGTGAATGCTTACAATTTATTAATAGAGAGAATCCCCTGTTTTCAGATAAAACTCAAGGAAATACAGAAAGAAATGCCTGAATCTTAACTGATATTTTGGGGTTGACAAATGAAGTAAAAAGATATTATACAGGTTTCTAGTTGTAGAATTTTTTTGTAATTTGCCGAATGATGATTCATTTTTTTGCGTTGGTACTGTTTTGAGTGCCAAAAAGGGATAGGTTAGTCTATATTCCTTAACTGAAATTGCTGTTAAAAACATTCTATTAAGGAGGAAGAATTACATGGCAGATCTTAAAAAACATGATACTCCGATGCTCGATGACCTAAAAAATGGGCCATGGCCGAGTTTCGTTGACGACCTGGAGACGAGGGGTAATGGCGGCGTTCAGTGCTGCTACGATCTTCTCGGGCAGATGGAGCTCTCTTATGTGCACAAAGAGACACACTGGAAACACGGTGGTATTGTAGGTGTCTTTGGATATGGTGGCGGGGTTATCGGCCGTTACTCGGACGCCCCTGAACAGTTCCCTTCCATTGCCCATTTTCATACACTCCGTATCAACCAGCCAGCAAGCAAGTTTTATAATTCCAAATTCCTGCGCAAAATGTGTGATATGTGGGACCACCGGGGAAGCGGCGTAACCAACTTCCACGGCTCAACAGGTGACATGATCCTTATCGGGACCTCAACCGAAAATTTAGAGCCCACTTTTTACGACCTGAGCCACCAGTTCGACATGGACCTCGGCGGATCAGGATCCAACCTCAGGACACCTGCATGCTGCATGGGCAAGGCCCGTTGCGAATATTCGTGCCTTGATACGCAGGCTATCTGCTATGACCTAACAATGACTTATCAGGACGAGCTCCATCGTCCGGCATTTCCATACAAGTTCAAGTTCAAGATCTCCGGCTGTCCCAACGACTGCGTGGCAGCAATTGCCCGGTCATGTTGCTCCATTATCGGCACCTGGCGAGACAATATCCGTATAGACCAGAAAGCGGTTCAGGCCTATATCGGCGGAGAGTTAAAGCCCAATGCCGGTGCCTTCTCAGACCGTGACTGGGGCGCATTCGACATACAGAAAGAGGTCATTGATCTCTGTCCCAGCGGATGTATGTATATGGACGGCAATGAGCTCAAGATTGACGATCGCGAGTGTGTCCGCTGCATGCACTGCATCAATGTCATGCCTAATGCCCTGCGGCCCGGTGTGGATTGTGGTGCCACGATCCTGAACGGAGCAAAGGCACCGATCCTTGAAGGTGCCCAGATGTCCACGTTAATCATCCCATTTATTAAGATGGAAGAGCCCTATGAAGAATTCAAGGACTTTGTGGATCTGATGTGGGACTGGTGGATGGAAGAAGGCAAAAACCGGGAGAGATTTGGCGAACTTATCCAGCGTCAGGGCCTCTCACATTATATCGTTGATATACTAGGGCGCGAACCTATTCCACAAAACGTAAGGGAACCTCGGTCCAACCCGTATCCTTTCTGGAAAGAGGAAGAGGTACCAGGTGGATGGAAGCGCAATTTGGCAGATTTCCGTGCAAGGCATCTTGCGTAATCAAGCTTAACAGGAGGTAAAGATAATGATAGATACTTCAAGGTATAAAGACGATCCCGGCTATAATATACAAGAAAAACTGGATACCCCTTATGATCCGACGCTTGCCGACAGGGAATACAATCCCAAAAAACCAATGGCAGGCCGTCTTACAGACCAGGGACCACCTCACTATGAGCAGTTCTTCCCTGAGGTAGTCAAAAAAAATTACGGCAAGTGGCTTACTCATGAATTTCTCCAGTCTGGTGTAATCAAATATACCAGTGAGACCGGAGATTTGATGTGGGTAGTACGTTGCGGTACTCCACGGTTGATCACCACAGACCTTCTCCGTGAAATCGGGGATATCTCAGACAAATTCTGTGAAGGCATATGCCGCTGGACAACCCGGAACAGCGTTGAATTTCACGTTACGGACGAGGGGACACTAAAGGACCTAATTGAATTTCTTAACAATTTCAAGCATCCCGGCGGATCATACAAGCTCCCTATTGGAGGCACCGGTGCAGGAATAACTAATATCGTCCACACCCAGGGTTGGATACACTGTCATACCCCGGCTACTGATGCATCGGGTATGGTAAAGGCCGTGCTGGATGACATGTTTGAGTACTGGAACAGCCATAAGCTACCAGCCAAGCTGCGTATTTCCATGGCCTGTTGCCTCAATATGTGTGGCGCAGTCCACTGCTCAGATATAGCTCTCCTGGGCATTCACAGAAAGCCGCCATTTGTTGAGGATGATCGCATTACTGGTGTCTGCGAAATTCCGTTGGCCATAGCTGCTTGTCCTACCGCAGCTATCAAGCCTGCCAAGGTAACTCTTCCGAACGGCAAGGAAACCAAGACGGTACGCGTAAATGAGGAAAGATGCATGTTCTGCGGTAACTGCTACACTATGTGCCCGGCCATGCCTCTGGCTGATGAAGAAGGTGATGGCGTCGCTATCCTGGCTGGTGGAAAGATCTCCAATCGTATTACTAAGCCTTCATTTTCAAAATTGATTGTTCCATTCATTCCCAATGAGCCACCGCGTTGGCCCTCTGTGTGTAAGATTGTCAGAAATATTGTTGAGGCCTATTCGAAAGGTGCTAACAAGTATGAGCGTCTCGGTGATTGGGCAGCAAGAGTTGGTTGGGAACGCTTCTTTGAGCAGTGTCAAATACCCTTCACAGAAAAGTCTATTGACGATTATCGTCTTGCATATGATACATATCATACAACCACGCAGTTTAAGTGGAGTTCTCATACTGACAAATTAATGAAGGAAGCAGGCTATTAATATGGCAGCAGACATTGAAGAACTAAAAAAGAAACTCTTGGATTTTATGACCAAAAAATCAAAATTCAAGTCAAAGATGTACTTTAAAGACTTGTGCAAGGCAGATCCCGATGTCAAGATGCGCGAGATAAAAAAAGCGGCTACCGCACTGGTCCAGGAAGAAAAGATCGAGTACTGGTCCTCGGGAAGCACTACTCTTTACGGCCTAAAGGGCAGCAGCAGCAAGGAAACAGAGACATTCCACGAAGAGTAGATAGAGAGACATAAAAACAGCAAGCGGGCCATAATTAAATAAGGCCCGCTTTGCTGTCCTCAGTTAAGATAAAAAGCCTCCTATGTGATTTTATAGGAGGCTTTTTTATTACGGAGTATGACTCCGTTTTCTCTCTGCGCCCTCTGCGTACTCTGTGGTGAATTATTACGTTTTACGATCCATCAGGATCTGGATATTTGCAACGAGGGACTTGACCGGGCGTCCGAAAAAAAACTCAAGCTCATCCTCTTTAATACCCAGCGTCTCAATGACCTTTTGGCGGAATGCCTCATCGGTTGAAACCATCTGTTCGATTTCAGGTCTGGTCTGTTGCGCCCCTTCTTTCGAACCTGCTTCACTCAAAAGGCCGTACAGCCGACTTGGAGGAAAACTCCTTTCATAGGCGGAGATCATCTCTGCGACCGCAGATCCTTTTGGACAGAGATCGAGACGGGATAGGAGGTCTTTCATAAAGAGCCCTTCAACTTCCGCTATATCCCAGCATTTAAGGACCCGGCATTCCAAAGGACGGTCCTCATAGATAGAACAGGCCTTCTGTTGTACATCGTAGAATGTGCAAGTACTTGATCCGTTCTTGCCCTTTATCTTGATGATCTCATCCGAGAGTTCTATGAGTCTCTCCTCAAGGGGATGATATGCCAGCTCTCCGGCCCTCAGAGTGAAGAGGTGTATCGGCCTTAGAACGCCCTTTTGGAGAAAAATCCTGTCCTCGGAGTGGAGGACAGGGCCGCCTTTTTCGCAGCATTCACCGCATCGTATGCAGGACTCAATTTTTTTTTCTGATTCCATAGTAAATGTACTTCCTGTGTTGTATTATTTTTGGTATTATTCACATCCAAAAGGATATACTTGTGTTTAAAGACCTTGAGAATCTATACGAATTTGCCGACAAAGCAGTAGCAGATGTACAGAAACGCTACAGCAAGGAAGTGCGTTGCAAAAAAGGCTGTACAGACTGCTGCCACGCAGTATTTGACGTTTCGTTAATAGAAGCGCTGTACATTCGCCAGCACTTTGATTCTCTTGATAGAAAACAGAGACGCACTGCCCTAAACATTGCAAAAAAAGCCATCAAGTCCTGGGACCAGTTAGCCACCACCAAGGCAGACCTCTCACATGCCCGTATCAGGTGTCCTCTGTTGGCTGATAGCGGAGAATGCGTCTGCTATAAGACCCGGCCTATTAACTGCCGCACCTATGGGATCCCCACGATAATCGATAATAAAAGCCATGTATGCGGACTCTCCGGCTTTGAAAAAGGAAAAACCTATCCTGCCCTTAATCTGGAACCCCTGCAAATAAGGCTCTATGAACTCTCTGTAGCGTTGGAAGGTAATGAGCGTGGCAAAAGACGGTGGCCAGTGGCTGCTATACTACTTTGAAGGCCCGGCCGACATGGCCTCTTCAATTATTTTTATGCCCTTTTCAAGTACCTCAACCCTCTCCCTATATGCTGTGTCCTGATAAATTCCATGTGCAGTCCTATAGGCATCTAAGGCCTTATCCAGTTCATTCCTCTTTTGGTAAATATCACCTATTCCTGTAAGATATAGCCCGACCTTGCCGATATCCTCAAGCTTTTCCACCAGCTCTAGTGCTCGGAAATAGTATGGAAGGGCCTTATCCAGATCCCCTAACTGTCTGTAGAGATCAATGATTTTCTCTGCCAGCAAAACAGTACTTACTGGGTCGTTTTTCTTCTCACATATTGCCAGTCCCCTCTGATAAACAGGTATGGCCCCCTTGAAATTTCCCCGCATTGTGCGGAGATCTCCTATCTGCTCACAGATATTTGCAATCTCCACGTCTTTTCCGTCAGCGGCTTCAAAAATTTCAAGAGCCTCCTCAAATTTCTCAATAGCATCCAGGGACCCCCCCTGGATGCTCATAACCTTTGCCTCCCGGTACATAGCCTCAGCCCTGGAAAGTTCCCTATTTTTCTCTTCTTTTACGGTCGAAGCCGCTTGCTCATCCATTTTATCCCCTTCCCGGTCTAGTGGCTGATCGGCTCTCAATACGCTCAACCGCCTCGCTCGCCAGTTCCCCCACGGTTTTGCATATGATAGATTGCCCATCAAAGAATCTGAGTTCCTCGGTATCGTCTATCATTCCCTGTATGGCTTTCAACGCCTCCATGGCTTTCATGCGGCCAAATGCCCACACTGCAAGGCCCCGTATCTTCGGCTCGGGATTCTTCAGCAGGGCAAATAAGGCAAAAAATTCACTGGACCTCACAACTCGCGGATGTAATTCACCAATACGGCCAATTGCCCAAAGTACGGCCGGACAAGAGGGCGGATCGTTTATAAATCCAAGTATATGCCGCAAGAATGAGCCATATATCTTGGGCTGAGCACGTATTATCTCGCCTATTGTCTCTATGGATCCCCAGTTCGTAGCTGCTGAGTCGCCGCTGGCCAGGAGGAGCCTCCTTACCAAGTCGCCCACTAGACTGGGCCTGTCTGTGGCCAAAGCCCCTGCAACTGCCCCAAGTGTGGTAATTGCCTTCCACATCAACATCTCATCCGTTGAATACAGAAGGCGTTGAATCTTTCTTAAAACCAAGGGGTCTTCAAGGGCCATTGCCCTGATTTTTTCAACCTCTCTATCCTGTACAAGGACCTTGACCTGTTGTTTAGAGTACCGGCGCGATCTCCTTTCAAAATAGGCCTTATCTCTTTCTTCAGCAGAAATCCGGGGCTCTGAGAGTAATTCCAGCTTCTCTCTGACACCCTCATCTGTGACCTCACGGACATTTTTTGCCATTTTAATAAAGACAAGAGCGGCCTTCACTACTTTTTCGTCCTTTGTCAGGCCTGTAGGTTGAACAAGGTTGGACTCAATATCATAATTCTCTAAAAAAGCATCCTGATACTCCTCTCCCGGCGCAAGACTCCACGCCAAGTCCCAGTCATCATTGCAGGCAAAGCCAAGTGCCTCAACCCAGGCTGCACCAAGATTGTGCCCTGTAATATCGTGTATATATACTGCTCCACACTCGCATGCGCCGCAGTCAAAGTCTCCAAATCTCCTTGGCTCCACCTTATTTGGACGATCAATAGGACTACCACAGAATGGACAGACAGGCGCATATGCACTCTTTCCCCTTGCCATGGATTAGCTAACCTCCCTTTCCCGAGATTCCGCCTTGGCAGAGACCATCTCCGCAAACTGAGAGGAGACAGGATATCCGATTTTTTTGGCCTTCTCAAGGTGATCAAGGGACAGATCGTAATCCCCATGGTAGTGATAAGCAACGGCAAGGTTGTTGTGGACAATGCCAAATTTAGGAGCCAGGCTGACGGCCTTTTCCCCGACCGCAATGGCACTGTCCAGATCATCAAGTCCTATGTTGACAGTGACGAGATTCGCCAGAGCACTGATCAATTCCGGTTTGATCTCAAGGGCCTTATTAAAATATTCTGCTGCATTCTCCCATCTCTGCATGTTCATATAGGCTGCACCTATATTAGACATAGCCTCAGTAGACTCGGGGCGAATCTTGAGTGTCTCTTTGCTCTCGGTTATGCCGTCCTCAAGTCTACCCATCTGGAAATAGACTATACCCAAGTTGAGTTTTATCTCAAAGGACAATGGATCTAATTTCAGGCCATATTTGAAGGTAAATTCTGCATCCTCCAGTCTCCCGGCATTCCGATAGACTATGCCAAGCCTGAGGGCTGCAATGACGGACTTCGGATTATCCTCCATCTCCTTTTCAAGGTCTTTAATCAATTGGTTCCTCCGGGTGGAACCATCTTTCTCCAGACGGGTCATAAAAGCCTCCTTATGTTTGCATATATTATAATTTAATTTAACATAAATATATAATTATAACATACTTTTGCCTCAAAGCATCCTCGGAAATTTGAGAAATAAACGTCGATGTTCATTGGATCTTCTTCAAATAAAAGCCCTGGATAGCCTCGTATAGCTCTTTCGTGTGACTTCCCATGTTTGCCTGTATTACTGAGAAATCCCCGGGATCTTCTTTTGCGTACATATCCAACAGCGGATAAAAAAGCCCTGCAAGCTCTTCCTGGTCAAAGCCTTTAAACAGAGAAAGCAAGTCACTAACTTCACATAGTTCATATCTGCCATGGGCCCCCATAATCCGCAGACCATCGAAGAACCCATGTATTAAAGCCTCTACTGAAAAACCATCGGCCCAGACCCTGGCACCTATACCATCCAATCTATCCAGTCGCATTCTGATTGACAGATTCAAAAAAAAATATGTCAATGCCACCACTGGATCGATAGTATCCTTTGATGAAAATAGCATGATTGGCTCATATTTCCTGGCTGTCGTAAGCTTTACATCAATGATTCCGTCCTTGCTCCTGACTATGAAGTCCCCTGCCGCATGATGCCATGGATAGATCTGGTTAAAGCCATGGATATCATAATATATGGTGAGTATCTTCGAGGCCTGTCTGAAAATTTCAAATCCTTGCTCTTTTGATGCAAGCCAGTGCCCATTTTCCAGATCCCAGACGCAAATTACTTGTTTTTCGCCTTTTTCATCCATTGAAAGATGCCATTCGTGATAATTCTCAAACCATTCTGTTGAAAACATGGACAGGGATTCATTCCCATAATCGGATCGAACATTGATATCTCCTTCAAAGTATGGCACTGGCAGATAGGGAAGAGCGAATGTTGAATTCAGGAATTTTAGCAGACCCGATTCATGCCTCAGCCATGCCTTACCATTCGCAGAAACAGCAGTGCTGATGCACATCTTCATTGACTGCCCTCCGCAGAACACCTCTACACTTGCCAAATGGTATAGCGCTCCATGCTTTTCAGTGCGAATCAGTATTTCATGGATACTGTCAGGACCAACATCAACACTAAACCGCTCACAAAGGACTGCGGTCAAAGGCCTCCCATGATCTCTAAGAATAAAGTCTTTAATTGCCTCGAAATAGTTACCCAGGGTCAGAAAAGGATGGCTTTCTCCGGGACTAATCAAGAAGGGCCGCTGAAGATCGTCAGGACAAACAGGGATATCCCCTTTTGGAGCAGAGAAAAGATATTTGATGACCATTATTTATCCACCGCCTCTAATGCCGATGTCGAAACTGGAAATTTTTCACGGGCAAACAAGTTTGTCTCTACCACCTGTTCCGTGTTAAGTTGGCGCTTATTGGAACAATACCAAGACGACTATTACGAAAAACTCTTCTCTTTGAAAGGACATTATGAAGAAAAGCTGCCTTATAGTTGATACCGAACTCCGTTGCCTGGTATGTGGCGGTCCGGTCCGCATAAAGGGCAAGTGATACAATGCTCGAGTGATCTGCAAGTCTTGCGGACAGGAATTACCAGCCAGGCTTTACAGGGATGAGATTGAAGAGATGAAGGAAAAAATGATCTCTCAGTTATACAAAGAAATCCCCTCCTAATAAAAACCATTGTAACCGTTCACAGGATTACAACGCCAGTTTTACCGCACCCGCCGAATTGTAAGCGCTTACAAAAAAATAAAGCCCGCCAAATATAGCGGGCTTTTAGATTCTATCTATGTCGAATAAACTCGGTTTTACGTTGACGCCTGTTCCTCTCTGACAGTAATTGCAACCTTGTGAAGCACTGTAAGTATCAATGCCCCGATCGCCCAAATGGCCAGAGTAATGGATATCTCCGGGAATGTGGCCGAGTACTCTACAATCCTGTCAAAAGGATTAGGTATAAATCCACCAATTACAAGTGCCACACCTTTATCGATCCAGCAGGCAAGAAAAATCGACGCACAGGCAAAGGCCAATATCCCATGGTGCCTGCGGGCCGCAGGAATGAGCAACAATATCACTCCAATAAAGGCAAACGGAGCCGCTGTCCACATCCAGGCGACAATCTTGCCGTGACCATGCAGACCAACAAACAGATATTGAAGCGGATGCATGTGCCCTGGGATATTGCTGTAAAAGGCAGTGAATATCTCCATACCCACCAAAAACAGATTTACGATCATAGCGTAACAAACGGTCTTGGCAATTGTCTGCACTGCCTCTCTTCCGGGATCAAACTTGCTGACCCTGCTTATTATAAGGAGCACAATTATCAGCAATGCCGGGCCAGATGCAAAAGCCGATGCAAGAAATCTAGGAGCCATTACGGCTGTGAGCCACAAATGCCTTCCCGGAAGACCGGCGTAAAGAAACGCCGTCACTGTATGGATACTGACTGCCCAAGGTATAGACAAATAAATAAAGGGCGTTACCCACCCCGGATGCGGCCTATGACTCGCATCGGCCAGCAGGCAATTATACCCGACTATTACGTTTATCACCAAATACCCGCACAGCACGATCATGTCGTAGAAAAGTATGGAGTTGAGCGTAGGATGGAGCAGCACATTGAGCATCCTCTGTGGCTGTCCTACATCCACAACGATAAAGAGCATACACATGGTTACTGCTGCAATGGCCAGGAATTCACCAAAGACTACCAGCTTTCCATATTTCTTATAGTTATGAAGATACAGCGGTATGACTATCATCACAGCGGATGCAGCTACTCCGACCAGGTATGTGAACTGGGCAATATAGACACCCCACGAGATGTCCCTACCCATTCCGGTAATTCCCAAACCTTTATGGAGCTGGTAGAACCAACACCCCATGCCGACACCAATGATGCCCAACAGAAAAACCAACCACATATAGTATCTAGGTTCACCCTTTAAAGCCTTCTCTATCATGGCATCCTCACACTAAGTAAAAGACTGACGGCTTTGTGCCGAGCTCTAACTTACGCCTCATGGAACTTCGCTTGCGCAAAATCTGCCGCACGTTGGAATCAGGGTCTGCCAGATTCCCAAAGGCCAGGGCCTCCGGCGCAGCCTCAACACATGCGGGCAATTGGTTCTTTGCAAGCCTTTCCACGCAGAAATTACATTTTTCCACCACACCCCTCATCCGGGTAGGGAATTCCATATTATATTCCTTCTCGTTAAGCGCATTCCTCGGATCAAACCAGTTAAAACTGCGTGATCCATATGGACATGCAGCCATACAGAAGCGACACCCGATACATCGGTGATAGTCCATGGCCACGATCCCATCAGACCTCTTGAATGTGGCCTTAGTGGGACATACCCTTACACAGGGTGGCTCATCACAATGGTTGCACAGACACAGGAACGGCAACTCCTTCACATGATCGTCCATATACGAGTTTTCATTCCCGGCAAAGGTATGCTCGTAGTCGTCTTGCCACAGCCACTTCACCTGGTTCTTTGAATTCCCGAAATCAGGTATGTTGTGTGTAGAGTGGCATGCCTTTATACACTTATCAACAACCCCTGGTTCTCCACATTTTTCTACGTCAATGGTCATTCCCCAGCGTATAGCCTTCTCTGCGGGCTCTTCAGGAACCTGTGCCCCATGGCCGTGCTCTGCAGCATCAAGCACGCCAGGACTGAGAAATTCAAAGGCGCCCTTGCCCGCCACGCCGAATAGGGTAGACAGCCCGGCTATCTTTATGAATTGTCTTCTATTCATGCTCATAGCTCATTCCCTTTTGGCTCTTCTTTTGGTTCTTCTGGCGGCACTATGTGACAATCCCAGCAATAAGGCGAAACCCCTGCATAATCATGGCACTTATCACAAAACTCCTTCTTGTTGGAATGGCACTTCATGCATGTATTCTGAAGGCTGATAACGTACTTTACTCCCTTCTCGTTGATATACTCCCTGTTATTCTCCCTAAGGGCCTCATCACGCCAGTCATTAATTAGCTGCATGTGCGTGGTCCGCATGAATTGCTTGTCCTCCACACACTTCCTTTCGTCCTTGGCCATTCTATTGATCTCCGGCGTATCAATCTTCGGCTCTGGTACAGGAGCGGCCTTCCCCACACTCCCAGCATTTACCGCATTCATCCAGAATGCGAAGGTAAACAGGCCCAAAAAGATAGCAAGCCCTACTAAGATCTTCCAAGCATCATACATCCTCTTGTTCCTCCTTACCCGGGATCTCTTCCTCGCACAGTACTATTGTCTCTTCCCTGAACACTAACTATGGTTCTGGTTCCCATGTAGCAATCTCAAACCCGCGCAGATTATTTGTCCTCGGACCTTCTCCTTCCATGATCAGGGCATTAGCCACCAGCTCAGTAATGCCGCAGCACCCGACATCCGGATTCCAATATTGCTGCGCAGCAGGAAAAGCCGCCCTGTCAATGGCACAAATGCACGCGAGCATATTTACCCCGTACTTGTCTCTGACATACCTGACGGCATTCTGCCTTGGAAAACCACCCCTCATCCTGAGCTCCATATTCTCCGAGGCATTCAGACCAGACCCGCTCCCGCAGCAGAAGGTCTGCTCCCTGAGGGTATTCTCAGGCATTTCATAGAAGTGGTTGCAGACATTTTTGATGCAGTAGCGGGGTTCTTCCAGCAATCCCATACCCCTAGCGGGATTGCAGGAGTCATGGTACGTAACCCTCAGACCGTCGTTACGGCTCGGGTCCAGCTTGAGCTTGCCGTTTTTGATAAGGTCTGCGATAAACTCGCAGATATGGACCATCTTGTGGGCCTTGGCATTCTCGAACTTTGTCCCTGTAATAGGGGAGACCGGCTCCTCAAGAAAATTTACGGGACCGTGCCATGTGGTCATATACTGGTTCAAAACCCGCCACATGTGACCGCATTCGCCGCCCAGGATCCACTTGACCCCTAAGCGTTTGGCCTCATTATATATCTTGCCGTTCATACGTTTTGCTATTTCATTAGCGGTAAAGAAACCAAAATCCCCGCCCTCGGACGCATAGGTACTCCATGTGTAATCAAGGCCAAGATGTTCAAAGAGCATCAAATAACCCGCAAGTGTATATATACCTGGTTCGGCAAACACATCACCTGATGGGGTGACAAAGAGAATCTCCGCACCTTTTCTATTGAAGCTGGGTTCGAATGTGATGCCCACATTATCTTCAATATCCATCAGCATGCAATCGATACACTCTTTATATGCCTGGGGCTGGAGACCGAGGTGATTTCCGGTATGGATACATTTTGAAACCGACTCCTGTATCCAGGCGATATTCATACCGAGCTCGTTCATGATCTCCCTGGCCATAATGGTGATCTCCGCAGTATCTATTCCATAAGGGCAAAAGGTCGAGCATCGACGGCATTCACTGCACTGAAACATATAATACCAGAGCTGCTTCAACGCCTTTTTAGTAAGCTTTCTTGCGCCTACAATACGCCCCAGCATCTTACCCGTTTTAGTGAACTCGCCCCTGTATATCGACCTCAACAACTCTGCCCGCATAACAGGCATGTTCATCGGATCGCCACTGCCGAGGAAATAATGACACTTGTCCGCACAGGCACCGCACCTAACACAGATATCCATATATATCTTGAACGTACGATACTTGTCGAGCATCTCCCTCATTTTATTAAGAAACCGCTCCTTCCAGTCATCAGGGAGCTCCCAGTCCTCATCTTCGATTACCCAGTACTTACCCCAGTCGCTTCGATCGTTCATCTGGACATTTTCTAACACAACTGGTCTGGCTGGATAGCAATAAATACCGGGCTTGATATTAATAGGACGATCCATCCAGTTGCCACGAGGCGGTTTATAATCAAGATTTAGCGACTCATAGTATTTAGGATTATTCGCCATTTTTTATTCCCTCTCCACTGGTATTCCGGCATTTTTCATTTTTTCTCTAAATTCATTTTCATAATCTTCGTAGGAATGGATATCGACAGGATAATTCCATGGATTGACATGCATCTTGGCACGGTTGGTATTTGCCAGATTTCTCCCTGGGCTGAGGAACACGCCCCCGGCATGCATCAGTTTACTAAATGGGAAATATGCAAGCAGAGTGCTTATAAGCGCCACATGGACAAAGAATATCGCGCCGATTCCCTCCGGTATTACCGGATGAAAAGTTACCAGACCCATAGTGAGCTCCTTCACGCCCACGATATCCACCCTGATAAAGTACCGCATAAGTATGCCAGAAATGCCTATGCTGAAGATCAACAATAGCGGAAAGTAATCGTTAGCAAGGGATATGTACCGCATTTTCGGCACTATGAGACGCCTTACGAAGAGATAGCTCACGGCACCGATAAGCAGTAAATCAGTAAGATAAAGAGCCGGCGCGCCTATCTGGAACATCCCATCCACCAGATCCAGCCCATTTATTAAAAACGGTACTGGCTCAAGGAAGAGCCTCAGATGCCTGACGGCAATAATAAGAAAAGAATAGTGAAATGCCAATGCACCAACCCAGATCCATTTTGAACCACCATAGACGATGTTGCCGCTTGCCATCTCTGCCTTTGTATGTCTGAACAACGAACGGAAGGCACATACTTCAAGAATCATACGGCCTATAACCCCGAGTGTGCTACTGGGGCATTCAAGCTTATTCTGTTTTATCCAGGGAAGACTCTTCTGCTGCCCACACGTAGTAGGTATGCGAAAAGGAACAGGCGACCGCCCCCAGTCAACGACTCGATAAACAAATCCTACAAGAAATATGACAAATGCCGCATATGGAACAAAAATCCCGAAGATAGGCTGCAGACTTGATACCTGGACCCCGACCAAAGCAACCAGGATAACTGCCAGAACCGCGCCTAAAGATACACCTAACGATAGCTTTACACCCATTACCGTTACCTCACTCCCCTAGACCGCAACTATTACAGCAGTCTTCAGTCCCTTTACCCTGCTTCTGCTCTTGTTTGAGCATATAAGAGAGACACTTATCTACTCCCTCTGTAACAAATGGTCTTTTTTTAAAATCATCCAATTTGTTTTTCCAGATCGTCTCCCGGCACCCCATGTATACGTCAAAGGCGAGGAGAACACAATAGTCGATCCTCGACTCAAATTCCAACAGGTCTTCAAAAAGTCCATCTTTCTCTATATCTTCTTTTTTCAACTCATCCCTGATGACCTTCTTAAGCAGAAAAACAATAGCAACGGCCCCTGAAGGCTCAAAATCCTGAACCGCCCTGATTCTGACCATGTTGTCCAGAAGAGAAGATATGTTCTGCTGGTTATTTCCGTTAAGGAGTTCATCGAAAAGTGGCCCCATTGTTTCGGAAATTGCAGCGCCTATTGGATTGGCAAACCTATTCCTTTGGTGCCTGAAAAACTCTACGGTCTCAGTAGGATAAGTCTCTTGGACGCTATCAATCCACTTATCTACGATACGGTCTCTTTTTTTTATCAAAAGTTTTTCTAAATTCATATCTGTACTGTTCTTTAAGGCTTCAGGCATAAATTATTTTTTTGCCATGCCCACAGGATATTAACATTCATCTGTCCATCCTGCGGCATGAACCGGCCAGTATTGTCCTTTTTTTACTTTGAAATCATTCAAAATTTTCCCATAATTTTCTGAATGACAATTCATAATGAACATCTCTATAGACAATATGTGATTCCATGTCAAGACCAACTATGGATGAAACTGGATTTGAATACAATATTATGTTATTCTATTTGCCCAAAACGGTATCAAAAAATGTAACCGTTTGCTGGGTTACAATGCCCGTTTTACCGCAGCCCACCGAACTGTAAGCGTTTACAGGGTACTGCAGATGCGAGGCGGAGGGTACGCAGACGTACTCCCTGTACTTCAAGTGCCCGACAACAAAGCAGATGCGGTGCCCTGTAAACGCTTACCAGAAAATAAATGAAAATATTACTTATATATCCATACTGCCTTGAAGACAGACTCCAGGATTACAATGTAAGGGCCGTGCCCATAGGCGTTTATTATATAGGAGCTGTGCTAAAAGAAAATCACTATGATGTCGAAATATTGAATTGGTACAATATTGATAAAACGCCTGAAAAAATCAAAGAGATTCTGGGGGGGAAAAGGCCGGATATCATTGGTTTTTCCATCTTGCACGCGAACCGCTGGGGCGGCATAGAGGTCGCCAAAATTGCCAAGCAGCTTAATCCAAAAATCAGGATCGTGTTTGGCGGGATTGGAGCCACCTTTCTGTGGAAACATTTCTTGACCCATTTTCCGGAAATAGACTTCATTGTTATGAGAGAAGGAGAGTACACCTTTTTAAATCTGGTAAAATGTATTGAAAATGCAGATTATGAACATATTGAAGACATTAAGGGAATCTGTTTCAGGAAAAAAGGCAAAATACTACGGACTGAAGATGCCGCATTTATTCAAGATATTGATGAGCTGCCAAATCCTGCGAAATATTTCAAATATCAGCACGTAATCTCGTCTCGAGGGTGTCCATGGAATTGTACGTTTTGTGGATCACCCCGATTTTGGAAACGTAAAGTCAGGTTTCATTCTCCGGAATACTTTGTGGAGCAACTGGAACTGCTCTACAAAAAAGGAATAAATTTTTTTTATGTCTCAGATGATACCTTTACGCTCAAAGGGGATCGGGTGATTGAGATATGCAAAAAAATCCTGGACAGGAACCTTGATATCACCTGGTTTGCTATCTCGCGAGCAAACTGTGTGAATGAAGAGATATTGTATTGGATGAGGAGAGCAGGCTGCATTCAAATCAGCTATGGCGTGGAAAGTGGTTCTGACAAGATCAGGAATTGCCTGAATAAAAATATTAAGGCCCATGATATTAAAAAGGCCTTTGAGCTGACTACTAAATACGGGATCCTTGCACGCGCCTATTTCATCTATGGCTCCCCTGGAGAAAGCTGGGCAACCATTCAAAAGACAATAGATCTGATGGATAAAATCAAGCCAATGAGTACTATTTTTTATATCCTTGACCTGTTTCCAGGCACAGCGCTTTACTCGGATTTTAAGAAAAAATTCAAGGTCTCAGACGATATCTGGCTGCAGCAAATTGAAGATATTATGTATTTTGAGACTGATCCCCGTCTGTCCAGAGATACGATATTGGCCTTCGGCGAAAAATTGAGAAGTGAATACTATGGAAATCTTCACCATTATGTTGATTCCATAGAACTTATAGATAAAAAAGAATTCTACGAACTGCATTCAGATTTTTGCTCAAGACTGGGGATGACTTTCAGCCACGGGGACTACGCCAGGATCGACGCCATCAGGGAAAAAGATAAAACCGCTGAAAAATTGTTCAAAAGGGCATTGGGTTATTACCCTGACCATCGGGCTTATCTGGGATTGGGCATTATAATGCAAAAAAATAGGGCCTTTGATGAATCTATCAGAATTTTATCAGAAGGCATTAAATGTTTCCCTGGCAGTGAGCCGTTGAATACGTGCCTGGGAATCAGCTATATGAACTTAGGACAATTTAGCAAGGCGCTTTCATGCCTTCTGAAATTCCCGGATTCAAGAGAAACGGTTCCCTATATTGCAAGCTGTTACAAGGCATTGGGCGATTCTGAAAAAGAATCAGCCTTCCTTGAAAAACTCCGTAATATTGAGTTACTGTAGTCACATGCTCCAAGAAAACTTTCCAAGATTAGTCATCGCTGGCCTTAAGGGCGGAGCAGGGAAGACTGTTGCCGCTTTAGGACTGGTCCGGGCCTGGCAGAAACAGGGCCTTCAAATAGTTCCTTTTAAAAAAGGCCCTGATTATATTGATGCCGGCTGGCTCTCTCAGGCAGCCAAAAGGCCATGCTACAACCTGGACCCTTTCCTTATGTCCAAGGAAATCATCCGCAAATCCTTTGCCTTCAGGGCAAAAGACGCTGATATCAGTGTAATAGAAGGTAATCGTGGTCTCTTTGACGGCGTAGATGAATCCGGTTCAAGTAGCACGGCAGAACTTGCCAAATGGATAGATACCCCTGTTGTCTTGGTTTTGGACTGCACCAAAATGACAAGGACAGCCGCAGCCCTTGTCCTGGGCTGTCAGAGGCTTGATCCGGAACTTCGTATTGAGGGAGTGATACTCAACAATATCGCCGGATTGCGCCATGAAACAATTATCAGGCAATCTGTGGAAAAATACACAGGTATTTCCGTACTCGGTGCCCTGCCAAGAATGAAGAGTGATCCTATCCCTATGCGCCATCTTGGTGTAACTCCGTGGGAAGAACACCCTGAGGCCGCCAAAGCTCTGGACAGGCTGGGCCGTATGGTGACAGAGTCAGTGGATATCCATACATTAGCAAAGATCGCTGATCAGAGTAAAGAATGGAAATTTGGCAGTATAGATGGCCTGGAATTATTCCCGTGTGCCGAAAAAATCCCTTTGTCACAAACACCACTTGTGGGAGTGCTCCGGGACGGGGCATTCCAATTCTATTACCCTGAAAACCTTGAAGCCCTGGAGAAAGCCGGGGCAAAACTCATATTCATAGATTCTCTTCAAGGTGGCGGATTGCCGGAACTCGATGCATTATATATAGGTGGGGGATTCCCTGAAACACATGCTGCCCGCCTCTCAGCTAATGAAGCCATGAAAAGGGATCTCTGTCAGGCTATACATCGCGGACTTCCTGTCTATGCAGAGTGCGGAGGCCTGATGTATCTGGGCAGGCAACTTGTCTGGCAAGGGCGGACCTATCCTATGGCAGGGACCATCGGTTGGGATTTTGTTGTAGGTGAAAAACCGGTCGGCCATGGCTACAGCGCCTTGGAAGTTGTCTCCCGAAATCCCTTTTATGATATAGGGACAATATTGCGAGGCCATGAATTCCATTACTCCAGACCGGTCCTGGTGGACAAAGAAAATTCAGGAAAACTAAGCTGCCGTGTAGTAAGGGGACATGGCTTTGATGGACAACTTGAAGGAATAGTGTTTAAAAATATCTTTGGGACCTATACCCACATCCACGCCCTTGAGCGCCCTGAATGGGCCACCCGCCTGGTTAAGATCGCTATCGAATATCGGGCATCCTTCACGACAAGTCAAAAGTAGTTGTAACTATTCAGGTGAATAGACTGAAGGTAAAAGGCTAATAGGGACAAATCATGCGTGATCACACAAAACTGCGGGCATTTGAGTTGGCTGACGAGATTGCAGTATTAGTTTAGAGGATTTATCTCTATTCGATCGTTGCGAGATGGTTGAAATACTTCAGTCTTCAGCCTTCAGTCTTCAAACTGAATAATTACCTTTGGGAAAAGTGTAAATTACAAAATGAAAAATGATAAATATTTCATATGAACAGGGGTTGACAAAAAGATCGTCCATCGTCTATATGAACGACCAAGTAATTAAAAGCCAAGATATGTGGGCTTACTGATTATCATAAAAAGGAGGAAGTTATGTTTGAGGTCACCATTGATTTTGATAAATGCCAAGGCGATGAGGAGTGTGTGGGCAACTGTCCGTCTGAAGTATTTGACTGGGACGAAGAGAACGAAAGGCCAGTAATCGCCAGGATGGAAGACTGTTTGGGCTGTGAGACCTGTGTAGAGGTCTGTCCAACAGGCGCCATCACCGTTGAGGAAGTCTAGCACAATCTAAACATCAAATCTTAACAAAAAAAAGGGATAGCCAATGGCTACCCTTTTTTTGTTGGATAGCCTGCGATTGGGCAGGCACGTAGGCCTGCCTCTACATATTGCCTTTCCCTTTGGCAAGGACGAGACGCGCTGCTTCTGCATCCTTTGTGATCTGTCCAGCCAGTTCCTTTGGCCCGGGAAATTTCTTTTCATCCCTCAACCGCTGGATAAAATTCAATTTAATCGGGTGACCGTAGATATCCTTTCCAAAGTCGAATATATGGACCTCGGCCCCCAGTTCCTGTCCGCCAAAGGTGGGATTGTACCCGATATTCATCACACCTCCATAGCACTGGTCTTGATGGATAACCTGAACTATGTAGACCCCAGGTTTGGGACATAGATCCTCCTTGTCAATGCGCAGATTTGCTGTGGGAAAACCTACGACCGGACCGCCTCGACGTATTCCTTCCTGTACGATTCCATGAACCTGGTAATACCTTCCAAGGAGGAGCCGGACTTTTTTCATCTCGCCCAGGATCACGTATTCCCTGACATTAGTGCTGCTGACTACCATACCTTCCACATAAACAGGGGAGATAATATGTACGTTAAATCTAAGCTTGGAGCCCATGGCCTGGAGTAAAGATATGTTTCCCTGCCGGCCCTTGCCAAAGGCATAATCATAACCCACGACCAGGTCCTCCACCCCTATGATCTGGTAAAGTATTTTATTGACAAAATCGTGGGCGGACATGCCTGCAAGCTCTTTGGTAAAGGGTAAACAGATCAGGTGCTCAATTCCGGCATCAGCTATCAGCTCCACCTTATGGTCCATGGTTGAAATAAGTTTTGGTGGCTTTTGAGGCCTTAAGACCTTCATGGGATGAGGCTCAAAGGTAAGGGCTACCATGTCCCCGTTTCTTGGCTCTGCAAGCTCCACTACCCGGCGGAAAAGGGCCTGATGCCCCAAATGTACTCCGTCAAAGTTACCTATGGTTAGTGCAGGCCGATGAAATGGTTTTTTAATCTCGTGCAGGCCTTTGTAAACCTTCATTTCAAATCTTCTTCAGTTTGTGGTTGCAGCCTTTGCTCCAAACATTAATTTACTATTTAGTCAACAGACAGTACAATGACCTCTTGACAAGTGCAAGCACTGTCTATTTAATGATTTCGGCTCAGCCGAAGTGGCGGAATTGGTAGACGCGCTAGATTCAGGATCTAGTGGACAGTATATCCGTGGGAGTTCGAATCTCCCCTTCGGCACCACCTAATTTTCAATTTTGAATTCTAAATTTTGAATTTTGAATTTTGAATTGCTGATTATGAGCAGAATTACTTCCCTGTCTTTCCGTTTATTTTTTGACGCAACACTCCTGAAGGCCTGAAAGTCACGACTCTTCGAGAAGCAAGAATCAGATCCTCTCCTGTGTGTGGGTTTCTACCACGTCTGGACCTCTTATCCTTGACAGAAAATTTACCAAAACCACTAATGAGAACGTTCTCTCCTGCATCAAGACGATCTTTAATGATCTTGAGCAAGCTCTCTACGGCTTGAGCAGAATCTATTTTGTTCAATCTTTTACTTCTATATATACGACTTACAAGATCTGCCTTAGTTAAGGTCATATTGAGACACCCTCCTCTACAAACACACCAAAAAATCTCAGGGAACCTGTTGCAAATTCCAAAGCATTAATACGTTAAAGAAAAAAACCCATTAAGTCAAGAAGATAAGCGTCCCCCAAAAAGATATCTCCAAAATTCGTCACCGTTCACGGATTCAGGGTTCAGAGTTCAAGCAATCAACCATAGCCCTCAAGTCATCAAGAGGTATTTGCCCTGGAGCGGCCTCATGACCCCTAGCTGGAGACGCATAGGTCAGATAAGCCCCCATCGCCAGACAGGCCAGCCTGCTCATCTTTCCAAAAGGCCCCATACAGAAGGCTATCAAAGAAAACCCCTCATCCAGGGCCTTAAAATACAGCGAAAAAACTTTCAAGACATCCTGTGGACCCGCGGCCATGGTGACGATCTTCCCAATGTCCGCCCCGGCCTGTCTTTCCGAATCAAATACTTCGATCAATTTTCCCTTCTCGGGAGTGCAAGAAAAATCATGATAGGAAATGATGAGCTTTGTCCCTGTTTCACGAACCTTTTTTACTATAGTGTCCCTTAAGGCAGGATCTGTCCGGAGTTCAATATCAACATAATCCGCCCCTGCAGATATGGCCTTTTCCAAAAGGCTGATTCGCTCCTCTTCCGGACCTGAAAAAAGACCCCCTTCTGCGGAGGATCTATTAGTAAAAATAAAGGGGCAAGGGCGGTCTTTTATTAAATTCACTAAATCCAGGGATTCCACATCCGCAAGAGTATCCAGACGAACCTCCGCTATATCGGCTTTTGCTGTCACCTGTTGCAAACGCTTCAGCAGGGCGTCACAAGTAGGTTCAGCCAGGGATACACAGATCATGCGAGACAATCACTAAATCACTAAATAAAATATGCGTCCTTCCGGGGGTCAATTCCCTCCAGATAGCCGGCAATGGCCTTATCATACTTATTGGTTGTAATAAAAACCTTTCTGGCCAGTTCAAAACGTGTGGTCAGGGTAGTGGCTCCATCATTGGCCTTCATTTCTCCAAGCACCTTTGAATAATCAGATGGATCTACAACCACGGTCACATACCGGAAGTTCTTTGCAGAAGAACGAAGCAGGGTCGGTCCCCCAATATCAATATTCTCAATGGCATCAGCCAAACTCACACCTTCTTTGGCAACGGTTTTTTCAAAGGCATAAAGATTTACCACTACCATATCAATAGGAGGAATATCGTGGTCTTCCATCTGTTGCATATGGCCGGCATTGTCACGAAGGGCCAGGATGCCCCCATGGATCATAGGATGTAAAGTCTTCACCCGGCCATCCATCATCTCCGGAAAACCGGTAAGATCTGAAACATCCTTTACAGAAACACCCGCCTCTCTTATTACTCGCGCCGTACCGCCGGTAGATACGATCTCTACACCCATATCCTCAAATTCTTTAGCCAGTTCTGCGACACCTGCCTTATCAGTTACGCTAATGAGTGCCCTTTTTATCTTTGTCATATGTATTGACCGCCTTCATTGTTTGGATTCAAAAAAAGATATTAACAAAATGGAAACAAACTGGTCGGGACGAGAGGATTTGAACCTCCGACCCCAGCGTCCCGAACGCTGTGCTCTACCAGACTGAGCCACGTCCCGACCGAAGATCTATTCCATATATTCACCAAGCCGGATCTTGTCAACAGGAGCATCTGCTGATATCAAGTTAATAAATATCTTTAATAGTGCCTGAACAGAAACCCCAAATCTTGTTTTCTCAATTAGGCCATGGACAATTAACATATTAAGATTACTTCCTTTTTCAATTCAACATTCAAAATTTAGAATTCAAAATTGTGTCTGAACGGCCTTTTCGTTCAGACACTAATTATACTACATACACCGGGAGCAATCTATATTTTTCCATAAAGTGGGGCGGCTTTTTTTGTGGCCATGAAGGAGGCTGGGCTCGTGAAGATTGAGTCATATCAATTTGCTAAAATCGTAATTGATGGAATACGTTATACAAATGACCTGAAAATTATTAGAGGAAAGACCTTTGACAACTGGTGGAGATCACAAGGACATACCCTTCAACTCTCTGATATCCTGGATGTTGTGGCTGCAAAACCCAGTACCCTGATAGTCGGAACAGGTGCTTACGGCAGAATGGTTCTAAGCTCCGGGCTTTCGGAGGAACTCGAGTCCAAGGGCATCCGCATAGAGGCCCTTCCCACCGAACCGGCCATACAGAGGTTCAATGAACTGGCAACGCAGCTTGGACACGAGGCCGTTGCCTTTGCAGTTCACCTCACATGCTAGGGCCTTTTGAGCAGCGATCTACCGATTCTCCCCCACCGGGCATTGTAATTGCCGGCACACACAGCGGCTGCGGAAAAACAACAGTTACCCTTGCCATAATGGCAGCACTGAAAAAAATGGGCCTTAAGGTGGCTCCCTTTAAGGTGGGCCCTGACTTTATTGATCCCGGACACCATGCCTCAGTGTGCGGATGCCCTTCTCACAACCTTGACGGGTGGATTTTAAGTAAGTCTTCAGTGCAGGAGTTGTACTCTCAGTATTGTACCGGGGCGGATGTTTCAGTTATTGAGGGGGTAATGGGCCTCTTTGATGGTGCCGGAGGAACCTCTGAATCAGGCTCTACTGCAGAAATCGCAAAATGGCTGGATCTGCCTGTCCTATTGATAGTGGATGTCGTTGGTATGGCAAGGAGTGTGGCCGCGCTGGTCAAGGGCTATCTTGAATTCGATAGCGGCTTACGCTTTGCCGGAGTAGTCCTTAATAAAACGGGAAGTGAGAGGCATGCTGCGCTTCTGAAAGATGCACTGTCTCCTCTGGGACTGTCGTGGACCGGCACTCTGTTTCGGAATCAGGACCTGCAGCTTCCATCAAGGCATCTGGGACTCATAACTGCTGAAGAAGGCGGTCTTGAAACAGAGCAAGTAGATCGCCTTAGAATCTGGTTTGAAAAAGGCTGCGATTTAAATTCATTGCTAAAAATAATCCGGCAAAACAGGAAAGATATTCGTCCGGCTGATCAAACCGGAGCAATAAAACGCCCCGGCATTTCCCATTCGCGTCCGGTCCGTATTGCAATTGCAAAGGATGAGGCATTTTGTTTCTATTACCAGGCAAATCTTGACATTCTTGAAAGATTCGGTGCGGAGATCGTGTTTTTCTCCCCCCTTAGAGATCATTCCCTGCCTCCTGGAACACAGGGGCTTTATCTTGGAGGCGGATACCCTGAATTGCACGCCGAAGCACTTTCAACAAACAGGGACCTTCGAGAAGAAATACTGACCAAGGCCCAGAGGAATCTCCCTATCTATGCAGAATGCGGGGGCTTTTTGTACCTGTGCCGGGGCCTGGTTCAAGAAGAGCCAGGGCCGGAACATCCCTGGATCGGCCTATTCCCTTTTATGGTAAACATGCAGAAAAGGCGTTATGCTCTTGGCTACAGAAAAATTATTTTAAAAAAGGATACTATACTCGGCCCGGCCGGCACAAGAATTAGAGGACACGAATTCCATTATTCCAATTTACTTGAGCCAATGTCTCATGATAAATCAATAATCTCTGTTTACGAGGTCAGAAATGCCGGCAACAGCCTTCTTGCCCCTGAAGGTTACACATGGAACAACACGCTTGCCGGCTATATACATCTACATTTTAATAGTTGCCCCGATGCTGCCAAGAACTTCGTAGCCGAAGCGCGACGGCACTCTGTTCGTAACCGTTCAGGGTTCACCGAAGATATGAATCGTTGATTTGTGAGTTCTGTGCCCACAATCTTCTTGCAAAAAGTCCCGTATCTGGCTAAGAATTCCATGTCCTTGAAACAGAACTACAAATTGGTTCTCTCACTAGCCGCACTTGAGGTTAATTGTGAGAGTTGTCTACTCAACCAATAAAATCAAAATGGGAGATTCTTGATTATGCCCACAGGTCTGCGCTGGAAATTTATCTTGATGGCAGCACTTATTGCCTTGTCTGTGGTTTTTGTACTGCCCTCTTTCTATAAAGGTACGCCTGACTGGTTCAAAAAGTATATCTACAGCGAGGGCCTGAAACTTGGTCTGGACCTCCAAGGAGGAATGCATCTCATCCTCGAGGTAGACGTGGACCAGGCAGTTAAAAACTCTGCAGATCTTGCGGCAACGGACCTTAAGGAGTCACTGGGGCGCAGGCAGATAACATTGGTGCGCCGCCCAAGTCCGAACCCTGACGAGATACTGTTCTTTCTTCCTAACAAGGACGCAGTAGGAAGGGTAAAGGCCGTCCTGGAAGATGAATTCCAAAGCCTTGAACTCGTAAAGGTAAAAGAAGAGGGAAAATTCCCCAGCCTGGTATTAAAACTCTCCCCGGAAGAAGAAAAATTCATAAGAGAAAACGCGGTCGATCAATCTCTGGAGATCATTCGTAACCGGATAGACCAGTTTGGTGTTACAGAACCTGTAATCGTCCGTCAAGGCGAGGAAAAAATAGTAGTCCAACTTCCGGGGATCCAGGACCCTGAACGGGCCCTCAAGCTCATAGGACAGACCGCACAACTGGAGTTCAAGCTGGTGGATGACGAGACCGGAGTGGATCTTGGAAGACTTATAGGCCAGGCCACAGATAGCGGCCGCCTTCCAGCCGGCTATAACATTAAGACACTTAACTCGGTCCTCAAGGGCCAAATACCCAGGGACGATTCAATCTGCTTCCTTAAGGATGTCGATGATCGCACAGGCAAAATCAAAAAAACGCCGATTCTTCTCAAGGACAAAACGCTGATGACAGGGGATACAGTAAAGACTGCCCACGTCCGGATCGGCGGGACCTACAACGAGCCCTATGTTGCCCTTGAGTTTACAGATCGGGGGGCAAGACTCTTTGATAAAATCACCGGTGATAATGTGGGCAAGCGTCTTGCCATTGTCCTGGACGGAGTAGCCCGCTCTGCACCGGTAATAAGGGAACGTATAGGAGGAGGGCATGCCCAGATCACCGGCTCATTTACTACTGAAGAGGCATCCGACCTTGCCATTGTGCTGAGAGCTGGGGCCCTGCCCGCGCCGATCAGCATCATTCAAAACGTCACGGTAGGTCCGTCTCTTGGCCATGATTCCATACAGCACGGCCTGTATTCGGGTCTGCTCGGAGCAGCTATTGTGCTTGTCTTCATGGTCATATATTACACGTTTTCAGGTTTCATAGCGAACATAGCTATGTTCCTGAACCTGCTCTTTCTTATGGCTGTTCTGGCGCTTTTTCAGGCCACGCTGACCCTTCCCGGCATAGCCGGCATCATACTCATCATTGGCATGGGGGTTGACTCCAACGTGCTGATCTTTGAGCGCATGCGGGAAGAAAGGGCCCTCGGAAAACCCCTTAAGGCATTTATTGACGGGGGTTATGACAAGGCATTCTGGACCATCGTAGACGCCCATGTTACTACTCTTATAACCGCCATAGCACTGTTCCTGTTTGGAACCGGCCCAATCAAGGGCTTTGCCGTCACCCTGTCCGCCGGTATTGTCATCAACCTCTTTACTGCCATCTTTGGAACCAGGATGGTATATGATGGGCTACTGTCCAAGCATGCCCTGACTAACCTGAGATTTCTCCAGTTAATCAAGAAAACCAGCCTGGACTTTATAGGACGCAGGAATTTCGCCTTCGCACTGTCAGTGATCCTGGTAACTATAGGTCTCGCAGGCTTCATACAGATCGTAAGAGGGGCAGCCAATCTGGGCGTAGACTTTTCCGGTGGAACCATGGTCCAGTACCGTGCGGACAAACCCTTTACCCTGGACAAGGTAAGAAAGGCCCTGACAAAAAAAGGTGTCGAGGGTTACTCCCTTCAAGAAGTGCCAGGGGAACACGTCTTAATCGTACGCGTCAAAAAATCAGTAGCTACTGTGGGAGACATAGAGACCAGTATAACCAACAGCTTAAAACAAGGCCTTCCCGAGACCCACTTTGTAATAGAAAGCAAGGCAGAGATCGGTTCAACCGTGAGCAAAGAACTGAGGCGTAAGGCACTAATAGCAATATTAATATCATTTGCGGGCATAATCTGTTACCTGGCCTTCAGATTCAATTTGAGCTTTGGAGTAGCAGCTACTGCTGCCACCTTACATGACGTGTTGGTAGTACTTGGCATTCTATTTATCCTGAACAAGGAAATAACACTCCTTACAATAACCGCCCTCCTGACGCTTGGTGGCTATTCCCTCACTGATACCGTAGTCGTCTTTGATAGAATCAGAGAAAATATTAAACGTTACAAAAAATTGCCTTTTGCCGAGATCATAAATCGAAGCATCAACGAGATGTTGAGCAGGACAATTATTACGTCTCTGACCACGATGATGGTGGTCTTGTGCATCTTTGTATTTGGTGGTGTCGTAATACATGACTTTGCCTTTACTCTGCTATTGGGAGTGCTGGTTGGGACCTATTCCTCAGTATTCGTAGCCAGCCCTGTAGTGTATTTGTGGCACAAGGGGAAAGTACCCAGATAGGATTGATAATTGTCGATTGTTGATTGTTGATTTGGGTTCGCTTAATCATGAAATTGCTCGCATTCAACCTTAATTCTTAATTCTTAACTCTTAATTGGTTTCTCATGGATCAACTAATCATTGAAGGCAGGCACCCGCTCAAGGGAACCATCGGGATTAGCGGGGCCAAAAATGCGGCCCTACCCATTCTTGCGGCAACGCTCCTCACCGGCGGTACCTTCAGACTGCAGAATATCCCCAGGCTGGTTGACATAAGGACCTTTACTGATCTCCTGACTGACTTGGGCGTTACGGTAGATTACAGCGCAGATAATGACTCTGATTTCTTAAACATAGACTCCTCAGGACTCTCTGACCACGAGGCCCCTTACGACCTGGTACGCAAAATGCGGGCTTCAATTCTGGTGCTTGGACCTCTTATATCCCGTATTGGAAAGGCCCGTGTCTCCCTTCCCGGAGGCTGTGCCATCGGTGCCCGTCCCATAAATCTTCACTTAAAGGGCCTTGAGCTCATGGGGGCCAAGCTCCGGCTCAAAGAGGGCTATATAGAGGCAAAGGCCGGTAGACTGAATGGAGCGCATATCTACTTTGACACGCCATCTGTGACAGGTACGGAAAACCTGATGATGGCAGCGGTTCTTGCCAAAGGGACAACTGTACTGGGAAATGCTGCAAGGGAACCGGAGGTGATTGCCCTGGGGCAGATGCTCAACCAAATGGGGGCAAAAATCAAGGGCCTTGGTTCAAATACCATCAAGATAGAAGGCGTCCAGAAACTAAAACCTGTTGGCTGGAAAATAATCCCGGATCGCATAGAGGCCGGCACATACATGATGGCTGTGGGGGCAGTTGGCGGAGAACTGATAATTGAAAACATTTTAGCAGATCATCTGGAGGCGGTCATATCCAAACTCAGGAGCACCGGGCTTCAGATTGAAGTAGATAATGCCCGTATTTCCGTCAGGAAAAAAGGCGCTCTGCACAGCGTGGATGTTACGACTCTGCCATATCCCGGTTTCCCGACTGATCTGCAGGCCCAGATCATGGTGCTGATGGCCCTGGCCGGTGGCCTCAGTGTGATTACTGAAACCATATTTGAAAACCGTTTCATGCACGTTGCCGAGTTAAGACGGCTTGGAGCTGACATAAAGGTTGAAGGCAGGAGCGCCATCATCAAAGGTGTAAAGGGATTAAACAGCGCCCCTGTAATGGCCACTGATCTCAGGGCCAGCGCCTCTCTGGTACTAGCAGGACTTGCAGCCAAGGGGACTACAACAATATCCAGAGTTTACCACCTTGATCGCGGCTATGAACACCTGGAACAGAAACTTGCAGCAGTAGGGGCCAAAATCAAAAGAAAAAAGTAAGCGTTTACAGGGCACCGCATCTGCTTTGTTGTCGGGCACTTGAAGTACAGGGAGTACGTCTGCGTACCCGTACGCCTCGCATCTGCAGCACCCTGTAAACGCTTACAGTTCGGTAGGTTATGTTTACAGGGCACCGCATCTGCTTTGTTGTCGGGCACTCGAAGTACAGGGAGTACGTCTACGTACCCGTACGCCTCGCATCTGCAGCACCCTGTAAACGCTTACAGTTCGGTGAGTTGGAAACTCTATTTCGTCTGTGTTTGTCTGTGTGGGTCTGTGGCTAATAAAAAAAGTCTTTTATGGTAAGCTGGCTGATCTGGTGAAAAAAGAAAAAAATACCCTGGTTGACCGATACGGCAGGCAGTTGACCTATCTCAGGCTCTCAGTAACAGACAGATGCAATCTTCGATGTCAGTATTGCATGCCTCAGATTAACTTCTCCTGGTTGCCTCATGATTCAATTCTCACCTATGAAGAAATTCTCAAAATTTGTCGCACCCTGACGGCTATTGGTGTCACAAAAGTGCGCCTTACAGGTGGCGAACCATTGGTCCGGCGGGACCTTATAAGCCTTGTGGAAAGACTAACTGAGATTGACGGGCTTGAAGAAATCTGTATCACCACAAATGGTGTCCTGCTGGAAGAATATGCAGATGGCCTATTCAAGGCAGGTATCAGGCATATTAACATCAGCCTTGACTCCCTAAGCCCGGAACGATTTGCCTATATTACCGGCTTTGATCTATTTGAGCAGGTGTGGCGGGGCATAGAAAAAGCCCTGGGAAAAGGATTTTCCCCTATAAAAATCAACTCAGTGATCATGAAAGGCATAAATGACAGTGAAATAACAGCCCTGGCAGGACTGAGCTTGAAATATCCCGTACAGGTTCGTTTTATAGAGTTCATGCCTGTCGGCCATGATATTTTTTGGAATCCGGCCAGATTTGTCAGTTGTGATAAGATCAGAAATCAGGTAGAGGACGCATTTGGAAAACTGCGCCCATTGCCCAAATTACACAATGCCGGACCAGCGAATGAATATGTGCTGGATAAGGCCCCAGGAAGTGTGGGATTTATCTGCGCTTTAAGCCACCATTTCTGCAATAGTTGTAACCGTCTGCGTCTCACTGCAGATGGACGTCTTCGATTATGCCTGTTCTCTGACAAGGAAGTAGATGTCAAAAAGGCCTTGCAACAAGGACTGAGCACAGAGGAGCTAGCTCTTTTTTTCCATCAGGCCGTATTAAAGAAACCAAAAGGATTAGAAGAATTTTCGGATAAAGAAAAACTATCCTGCACCCGTAGTATGTCCAGCATAGGTGGATAAGATTGGCTAATTCATGGAGAATTTCTAATAATGAAAAGTAATCTGGCCTTTGTCTTTCCAGGACAGGGTTCTCAATATGTTGGAATGGGTAAGGCCTTTTGGGAAACAGTGCCTGATGCGGCCCATGTATTTTCTGTGGCGGAAGAGTTGACAGGGCTTCCCCTGAAAAAGCTCTGCATTGAAGGCCCCCTGAAAGAACTCACCCATGTTGAAAATCTCCAGCCTTGCCTTACCGCTGTAGAAATCGTTTGCTGCATAGCCGCCAGAAATACAGGATTAAAGGCGGCGGCAGTAGCAGGACACAGTCTGGGAGAGTATCCGGCACTGTGGGCCGCCGGGGTCATCAGCCTTGAAGACACATTCAAGCTGGTCCATGCCAGGGGTAGGCTTATGAAGGAGGTAGGGGACAAAAACCCCGGGGCCATGGCTGCTGTGATCGGTCTTAGCAGGAAAGAGCTGGAGGAATTAATTGCACCCCTAACAAAAAAAGGCATCCTTGTCCTGGCTAATCACAATTCGCCGGAGCAGATTGTAGTCACCGGAGAAACAGACATGGTCGGCGATTTGTGTAAGGGAGCTAAGGCTAAAGGAGCAAGGGCGATTCCCCTGAAGGTCTCCGGCGCCTATCACAGCCCCCTTATGGAAGAGGCATCAAGACGCTTTTCTGAAATCTTGGGTGAAGTTTCTTTTTGTAAACCCGAAATCCCGATTTACAGCAATGTCACGGCAAGGCCGGAATCAGACCCGGAGGAAATCAAGGATCTCCTGAAAAAACAGATCTGCTCACCTGTCAGATGGTATGAAATCGTAATTAACATGGACAGGGACGGGATATCAAACTTTATTGAGCTTGGCCCAAAAAAAGTCCTAGGCAACCTGATAAGGAAATGTCTGCCTGAAGGATCTGCTTCAATATTTCCAGGAGAAAACCCTGAAAATCTTGAAGAGTGCCTCAGGGAAATCGAAAGCAAGTAAACCAACGCATTCAAACAAGTGGCTCACAAGTCCGTCTAATCGTATGCAACAATTACTTTTCCTCTGCCTTTCTTATAAGCTTCAGAAAGGGATTTGGCCCTCCTTGGCCGCCTGAAGACGCAGATGGAGTAAAAAACTTTGGCTGTCCGGGGGCACTCTTTGTCCCCCCGGTTTCTGTCTGAGGTCCAGAACTAGTTGAGGCTTTGACAGGACCAAACGTCTTTGAGTGTTGCTTAGTCTTTTTACCAGACTTTTTTTGAGAACGAGAACCCGACTTGCTAGTGCTGGAAGAGGCCCTTTTTGCTGGTATTAATTTAGGAGCTCGCCTTACCTGTGGCTTTGGACGGGGAGTCTGCAAGGCAACTGGAGCTGTGGCCTTTCTCTCTTTCTTGGCTTCATCAAACATACCAATTTCAACATATTCCCCATCAGATTCAAACTTAACACCTTGAGCTGTTATATCCGCTACACGCCAGCCATCAACAACGTCCCCAACAGTTACGGTACGCAAGTTTTTTTGAGATCCCTTAACCGCTTTTTTTTGACGGCCGGGGGCAGACTTGGGAGTTGCAACCATGAGGAAGGCCTGTCGTATTTCTCCGGCAATAATAGTACCATAGACTTGGTGCCGGTCTTTTAAATCACCCTCCACTGCTGAGGGTAAAGCTTGATTCTTGCCTCGCTCAGGATCAAAAGGATCCTTGCTAATAATAACTTCATAGGGACCAAGCTCAACCTGAGATTCTTTGGCATGAACAGCCCATGGTTCAAGGCATTGCGATAATACTGAAATAGAAAGCCATATAGCAACCATTAATAAAACGCCCCAACGCCTTTTAGAATCACCGGGCCTGAATACTGGAGCATTTAGGGCGGGAAAAGACCGTTTCCCCCAAAAAGCTCTATTATGTGTGTTGTCTGCCGGCATCAGTCTTCCGTCTTCACCGCATCCCCTTCATCATCAAGCACGCCCCTTTGTTCTAATATTCGCCTCAGGGATTTCACCTTCTTGGAGAACTCCTGGGTGAGGACATCAGCTTGCTCCTTTGTATGGATTACATAGGGCGTAATGGCAAACAAAAGCTCTGTCTTCTTGGTTTTGTAACCTTTGCTTCCAAACAGATACCCTAAGATCGGAAGGTTTTTGAGGATGGGGATACCGCTGTGGACATTCTCTTGCTGTGTCTGCATTAAACCACCAATTATTATTGTGTGGGTGTCCTGTACGACGAGGTTTGTCGTGGCCTTGCGGGTTTGAAAAACCGGAGAATTGATGCCCTCTACCACCGATTGGGCGAGGAGATTACTCACCTCCTGTGAAATCTCCAACGTCACCAGTCCGCTCTCATTAATCAAAGGCGTTACTTTCAATATTACACCGACACTGCGATACTGAATTGTCTGCGTTGTAGAGGCATACTCCGAACTTGTCTGCGAGCTGGATACAGTTGGTTCGTCCCTAGTCACTTCGATTGTCGACTCTTGATTATCTACAGCAAGTATATTTGGAGCGGAAACGATGTTGGCTTCTGACTCCGAGGCCAGCAGGTGTATAAGGGCTCTCAGGTCTCCGGCTGAAAAAAGGGCCGCAGAAAAGCCCGCCATGTCGCTACTGAGCAGCTTACCTTCAGCGAGGCCGAAATCAGGTTTGTTCAGCCCTATGTCCGCATCCATATCCCCTCCTCCGGTGTTGATTCCGTGAGCCGTGAGGAACCATTGTACCCCGTACTGAAGCTCATTATCAAGAGTAACTTCAACAATCAACACATCGATCAGCACCTGCCTTGGAACCACGTCGATTTCTTTCAGCACACCTGAGAGGATGGCATAATCTCTCTGCGTGGCCTTGATGAGTATGGCATTGTTGATCTCGTCCGCAATGATTTCCACCTCTCCGGCCAATTCCCCGGTATGCTGCACGGCTTGCTGTTTTGCGGGCTTTTTTTCCCTTTCCACAAGGACCTCTTTCTTGCCTTTAAGCTCTGATGGCTTTCCACCGTAAAGCTGCCGGAGGATGTCGGCGATATCTGCAGCCTTGCCGTTCTGGACAAAGTATACATAGACCTGGGTCCCCTTCTGTGATATCTCCTGGTCCAGTTGGGTCACCCAGTTGCCCACCACATCCAGGATTTCCTCCCACTTGGTCACTACAAGTAAGGAGTTGATGGTCTTTAAAGGCATAATCTGGAGACCGCCAGGATCAATACCCGGCTTTATGTAAAGCCCCTTTGTCTTGAATATCTTATCAAGGTCTTTCGATAGATCATCCACATCGGTATGCTCCAGGGTATAGAAACGCCAATGTATATCTTTAAAAAGATCCGTATCCATTAAAGCCAATATCTTGGACAACTTGGCTACATTTTCTGCAGTATCCACCAAAAGGACGGCATTGGAGCTTGGCTCGGCCACAATGACCGCACCTGGAGAGATAAAATTCCTGAGATTTGCGATTACATAGGCTGCCGAGAGATACTGGAGTTGAAAGACACTGATTACGTCTCCCGGATGGGGGACATGTTCTCCGACATTTACCACTTCTGACCCTGTTCTGGCACTGCTGGCCTTCCGTACCACCTTGTAGAGATCCTGAGCGCCGCGGGTTATAGCCAGGCCGTGTATCTGTAATATGGAATTGAAGAGATCAAGGAATTCATTCTTGGTATATCTGCCCTTGATATTGAGTGAAATTGTCCCCTTAATGGCTGGATCTACCACATAGTTAAGCTCCAAAATGCGCCCCAGGACCTGATCCAAGACAGGATATATATCCATATTATCCAGAGTAATGTCTATTTGACGACGTTCACCAGCCCTGGCTCCGAAAAAGGGAGACTTTACTACAACCGCATTAGTATCATTTAAGGCATTTTCACCTTCGTCTGATGGGATCTCCTGCGTGATGGGATCCTGGGCAAATGCCAAGCCTTGAATGGATCCTAAAAAACATATGACAACCAGGCCGCAGACTATCCATTTCCGATCTTGTATTCTCATCTTAACCATATCCCTTAAACCGCCTTCATAAAGAGGGCTTCCACCTCGAGATTGACCCTAAGATGTGGATTCCGCCCCCTTACCTTGACCACGCTGATACTCTGTATTCGAAATACCCTACGATCATCGTCTAATAATTTCAAAAACTTGACCAGCTTCCTGATATCTGTCTTAGCACTAAAAGTAGCTACGGCTAGTTGATAACCTCTCCATTTTCGAGCCCGGCCTGTTTTATAAGTAATTACCTGAAGATCGGCTTCAGAGGCCATTTTGAGCAAAATATCCTGTAAATTGGATGCTACAAGCTGTGGAGTATCACCGGGCATAAGCCCCTTTACAGCAATCGCGAGTCTCCGCTTCGACTGCGTAACGCGTTGGTCTACACCACGATGGCGTTTGATGTCCCGCTTCAAACGCCCAATTTTCGCCTCCTGTGTCTCAAGCCTGCTATCTAACCCCTCGATTTTGCCGGACAGCGGGGCCCATACCAAGCTGTACCAAAGTATAAGTCCAATTACCAATAAACCATAATGTAATAAGGGGCTTCTTTTACTGGAGAGCTGATGACTAATTGCCATTACTCGCCCCTCCTTTTCCGCTGGCCAGCTTCATCTCCACTGTAAAACGTTCCCTTTGCTGCCTGTCCTTTGTGACAGGAGATATGAGTTTAACCTCTGAAAAAAGAGGACTCCGACGCCAATTCCCCATGGTCTTTACTGCTGAACCACCCTCGGCTGTGACCTTTAACTTGTCATTTCTTATATTAAAGCTTTTTATCCATGTCTCTGGAGGCATAAGCTCCGCTACGGCCTTTAAGACCTTCAGTTCAGAGGGCTTCTCAACCTTAAAGTCTTCCAGGTCCTTGAGCTGACTTTCAATCTGTTCCAACTGCTTCTGGGTATTCAGCATGGGTGACAGACGTTTTTGTAGCTCCTTGACCTCCTGTTCCATCTTATGAACAGAGTGAGCACGCTGTTGTAACTGTAAACCCTGAAAACCTGATACCGATATCATTGCCGCAGCGGCAGCCCCAACCATAAATTGATACGGTTTTACACGCAAACGAAAGGGTTTGCGACGAATACCTTCCTGGAAAGAAATAGCAGGATAAGAACTTAGTCCCAGTGAAGCGGCACATAAGCCCCAAGTGACTTTGCCCTCCTGCCCACAGATATTCAAAAGGTCTTTTATTGCATCACATGGATCTCTGGGTGGAGGATCCAGAATTGCCGTACCCGAATCCCCTACTGCATAGACAGGGGCCATTGCAATCTTGGAAAAAGGAAAAGGAAGATATTGAGCAAGCTTTTGCAGGCCCATCGAGACATCCTCTTCACCTGAAACTGATACGGAATGTGAGCCTTCCCATCCATAGACACCGTGGAGAGAAACAATCCATCCATCTCCCTGCCGGCCAAGGCTGACGCAGGGAAGAGAGGCTTCTGCACTGCTGCGCAGCAGGATATCCAGCCCCAAAGTCGCAGATGATATAGGACCAAGCGATTTGCCATGGCCTGTCTCACGAACCACCCGGAGTACCGGATCAAGAAAACTCCTGGGGATATAGGCCAGAAGCACCACGGTCTCATTTCCACGCTTGAAGGCCCATTGATCATGGTATATCTCATCCGGTTTCAGGTGTACATGAAGTCCTATGCCCATACGGACTGCATTTGCCGCCTCGTCCGGTTCCAACTGTGGAAAGCTTAACTCCCTTAAAAACAGATTCTTGCGAGGAAGGGCCAGACATATTTTGCGCCTTCGCGAGGGATGAATAGACTGAAGTACGCCTTTTACCTGTTCTGCCAGGGAACGCCCGGTATCATCAAATTTATAGGGCAGTTGAACAAAAGACCATTTTCCAAGCCGCCCCTTAAGACAGAAGACATCGAGCTTGGACTCGTCCAGATAAATACCTGTTATTTCTCGTTCTCTGACCACTTTGAGCCTTTGCTTCCTAAAGACATTGCCTCAGTCCAATGCTTGACCTTGGGCCCCTCTGTCCCTGACTGAGGATTCCAGTAAACCTGGTATATGCTACTGCCAAACCAAACCCTGAGACACACTACCTCACGGGTTGATGTAGTGTTATCACCAAGTTCGGCATCTAGAATTTCCTTCAGAGGTAACGGTGCACATCCCCTGTTTACATCGCCTGATTTGTTATAAACCGTGAATAAATCACAGAGGCCACCCTGCCATGCCACCTCGCTGTCTTCGTCTTCCTCCTGGGATGACCAATTTATAGGCCCGTAAAACGCCTCCTGGCCAACACCATTTACCAGAAGCAATTCATCCAATAAATGAAATGGACCATTAGCAGGATAGTACGGCGGAGACCTGCCTTGGTAGACATCATCCTCTGCCCCATACAGCCTCACCAGCTTATCGGAATCTTTCCAGTCCAAAATACCATCCACTATAGTATCTGCGGCTTCAAGCTCCTCGTCTCCCAGAATTGCCCTCACTACTTCTCTGACCTGATCTTCTGAACTGGTATTAAGATCGAGCTTTCCATTCTCATCTTGCAGAGAAAAACAGGCATCTCTGCCTCCAAATCTCACTTTATACACACTCCCGTCAGCAAAAAGACCGTCCTCTGCTTCTTCCCTGTCGGTTCCGGGAGGAGACAATTTGCTCGCTGCAAGAAGCAGTAAAGACCTCGCAACCTCCCGGCCCTGCAGGGCATCCCAGGCATGTTGGCCCAGGTTCCTGCGGATTCTGGCCTCAACCGCATAGAAACCACCAACCAGTGTAAGCAGGGTCAACACCCATAGGACCAACACAAGAACCGTACCTTTCTGTTCATTCACTCTACGCTTACCAGAATAAAGGAATTTGTATAAAAAATCCGCCATGTGGTTGCAGGCTCCTCGCCATCATCGGAAAAAGCCAAGCCCATAGCCACTGCCTCAGGCACCTTGCCTTTTTTATTCCAGCCATCCTGCCAATCCTCAGGGGTGGATTCATCCTGCAATGTACCCTGATATGTGAAGGCCAGAGAATCTATCCCCTTTACAATCGAAAGGCCCCAGCCCTGTTCCGTCAGGTCCTCTTTATCTTCCGGATCTATTTTGTCAGGAAGGGCCTCTTTCAAATCTTCAGGCCTGGTGATGACCTTCTGGGCATAGATAAATTTTTTTCCTCTCTCATCAAAACGATATACTACCCTGAAAAGACCACCTGCCTGAGAGCCTAACGGCACGTGGGTAGTCACAAAGGAGACTTCGTTTTCTTCCCCATGAAATTTAGAAAAATCCTTGAGATCAGATCCATCCTCCCTCACCACAGCCCTGAGCTGTCTGCCTAAAAGTCCTTCAATGGCGGATACAACTATCAGACGTTCGTTGATCTCTTTTCCCCTGCTGTAGGACCTCAGTCCTGTACGAACAGACATGGAAAGAATAAGAACCAAAACAGCAATAAGAGAGACAGAAATCAAGAGTTCAAGAAGTGTGAAGCCTGATGAAAATTTGGTGATCGTTTTTTCTCTCATATCTAATTATCACTACTACATACAAAAAGTTCTAAAATATGATTCTGCTCAAAATGCCTTATATGCAAGGCGCGAGATTTTCGAGGAATGAGGCGTACTTAGCGTACGTCGCAATGACGAGAAAATCGAAGCAACGCAGCAGATGTGGTATTTTCAGCGGAATCATATCTGCTCTGCTGGTATCCAGCTTGTCAATACAAAGGGATGAGCATTATACGGAGGTTGTACTGTAAAAATAAGCTCCTTTAACTCAGGCACCTCAATCTCTTTCTTTTCCTGATCCGCCATCTTCACGACCAGATCCCGAACCTCCACCTTATAGCTCCACCCGGGATGGTCTTCTACGTCCTCCTCATTTGAAGACAGGGATTCAGGCTCATTGGTGGCCAATCCATGAAGCACAGACTCTGCTATATACGCTGCCTCTCTGGCCATATCGCCCCTAAATGCCTGCCTATGGCCCTGTGCAAAACCCGAAAGCAACACCCCAAGCGAAATACCCATTATTGCCGTGGCAACCAGGACCTCTATGAGAGTGAAGCCTGAGGAAGATTTGGTGATTTGGTGATTTGGTGATTTGGTGATTGTCACGATAAAATGCGCTCCATGCGTATCAGCCCCAGGAACCTGTCTATCACTATCCGGTCCAGACGACCTCCTTCCCATTTGAGATCAATTTCCCCACCGCTTGAACTTCCATCAGGATAAAAGGTCACTGCATGAACACCTGGTTCCACTTCTCCCACTCCCTCGCCTTCCACCTTTATGGACTCTGGGATATTCTGCCATTTAAGGCCTTCAACGCAAAAAGTCCTGCTCTCTCCATCAATAAAAAACCTGACTGCCTCGCCTCTACCCAGACTTGCGGACTTGGCCCGGACCAGGGTCTGAGTGAAGGAATGAACAAAACGATTCTCTTCAGACCGAAGTATCCCGCCAGCAACGGCCACAAAAACCAGAGAACTAAAGATGCCTATCAGTACCAGCACTACAAGGAGCTCTACAAGTGTAAAACCTTTTGAGCTTCTACCTTTAACCTTCCACCTTTTATAAAGCCACATCGTTAATACCAAATATAGCAAGGAGCATAGACAGGATAATCCCGCCGATAATAATTCCCATCAGTACTATGGTTATAGGCTCCACCAAAGATAAATAGACCTTGGTGTCGTGCTGGACCTTTTCTTCAAAATCATCGGCAATCTTTAAAAGCATAGGCCCCATAGCCCCTGTTTCCTCTCCAACAGCCACCAGGTGGTCCATAAGCGGGGGAAAGACCTTTGCCTGTTTCATAAGTTGGCTGAGACTCTTTCCCTGACGGACTCCCTTATACAGATCATCCACGGCACTCCGTATAACGCTGTTAGACACCACTTCTCCCGAAAGAGAAATACCCTTGAGTATAGGAACACCGCTCTCAAGCAAGGTACCCAGAGTACGGGCTAGACGACCGAGTTCTATCTTCAGCAACATGGAGCTGGCCAAGGGCAGACGAAGCACCACCTTGTCCCACCAAGCCCTCCCTTCAGATGACTTAATATAGGAGTAAAAACCAGTACTAAGCACAAGGATAACCAGGCATAACAACCACCACCATGACTGTAAAAACATGCTGGCCCCAACGATGAACTTGGTAGCTAGGGGCATAGGCTGATTGAGATCCTCAAAAATTTGGCCAAACTTCGGCACAACAAAGGTTACTAATATAAAAACTGATAAAATGCCCACAAGGGCCAGGATGCTTGGATAGATGGATGAAGTAATAATAAACTTCCGAATATCTCTTGAACGCTCGATGAAACCACTCAGCTTCTTGAGAACCTCAGGGAGGACACCTCCCAACTCCCCTACGCGCACCATATTAATGTAGAGGCGGTTGAAGATGTCCGGATAGGAAGATAATGCCTCTGACAGCTTTTTACCTCCGTGGATTTCCTGTCTTATGGTATTAATCAGTACACGTATTTTCTTCTGCTCAGCAGCATCTTCCAGGATGACCAGAGTCCGCTCCAAATGGACACCGGCTTCCAGAAGATCAGCCAATTCCCTGGTAAAGTAGAGGAGATCATCGTGGCTGAACCTGACCCCTTGCCTGCTCCATAAAGCATGGAAACGCTTCAACCTCTTAACTTTAAGAGGTTGAAGGTCCTGGGAGATTAACATGGAAATCAAGAGATCCTGGCTTGCAGCCTCGCCGGTCCCTTCAATCTTTTGCCCTTTAACATCCAGGGCCTCATAAGCAAAAGTAGGCATACCCAACAATCACCAAATCACTAAATTTCTTCAATCACTAAATCACTAAATCACCCAATCAGTTAGTGACCCTCATAACCTCTTCAAAAGTTGTTTGACCTGCAAGGACTTTTTGAAGGCCGTCTTGACGAAGCGTCCTCATGCCCAGGGATCGGGCCTTGGAAAGGATTGAGCCGCTATCAGCACCCTTGACTATCAGTCGCCTTATCTCGTCATCCACCTGGATCAGCTCATATATACCAGTACGACCGGAAAATCCCGTATTGGCACAATTAGCGCAACCCTTACCCCGCCAGACCTCGGATGGAGCCTGAGTGCTGTCCACCCCAAGGGCATGGACTACCTCCTCGAAAAAACCAGGCGGTAGATCATAGGCAGCCCCGCAATGCGGACAGATCTTTCTGACCAGCCTCTGAGCCATCACTGCAAGTAGACAGGAGGACAAAAGATAAGACTCAACGCCCATCTCCTGCAACCTGGTAATGGCGCTTGCAGCATCGTTTGTGTGGAGGGTAGAAAATACAAGATGTCCGGTAAGGGCGGACTGTATGGCAATTTCAGCAGTCTCAGCGTCCCGGATCTCTCCGACAAGTATCACATCCGGATCCTGTCTAAGGATGTTGCGAAGAGCAGAGGCAAAACCCAACCCTATTTTAGGACGGATCTGGATCTGATTTATCCCATCCAACTGATACTCAACCGGGTCTTCTACTGTTACAATTTTCTTGTCCGGGGCATTGATGCGGTTCATAACCCCATAAAGAGTAGTGGTCTTCCCGCTGCCGGTCGGACCGGTGACCAATACCAACCCATAGGGCCTTGAAATTATCTTTTCAAAATCCACCAATATGTCGCCTGAAATCCCCAAAGTTTCCAATTCCAGCCGAACCTCCTCCCGGTTGAGAAGCCTGAGCACTATACTTTCCCCAAAAAGGGTCGGCAGAGAAGAAACCCTGATGTCTATCTCTCTTTGCCCCTCTCGGACCTTGATGCGCCCGTCCTGAGGCAAACGCATCTCAGCAATATTCATTTTGGCCATAAGCTTCAGTCGGGAAGTAATTGCGGGTTGGAGCTTTTTTGCAACTGTCTCAATGTCGTGAAGGACTCCATCTATACGGAACCTTACCTTAAAGTGATCTCTGAATGGCTCAAAATGTATGTCTGAAGCCTTTACCTCAAGTGCCTGACTGATAATATGGTTTACAAGACGTATCACAGGGGCCTCGGAGGCAAGGCCCCGCAACTGTTCAGGATCTTCCCATAGCTCATCAACAGTACGGGATTCGTCCCCGGACTCCTCCCCTCCCAGGTCTATATCGGCTTCATACCATCTGTAAACAGCAGCAAGGATATCCTCTTCACTGGCAAGAAAGGGACGGACCGGCTTCTGATAAATACTTTCAAGGAGTTCTCTCAGGTACAGGTCCTGGGGCATAGCCATAGCCACCCTGGTTTCCGAGTCATCCATAGATAATGTGACAACCCTCCACTGCCGCATAAGCTGCGGAGACAGCCCATTTATCATAGGAGGCTTGTCAGGAAAATCCGCCGCGCTTATTTGGGGAAATCCCGACCCAGGCACCTCCGCTGAATTTGACTCGGCATCAAGAACCTGGTCGCCGCCTGCGTTTTGGAGTTCGTTTTGGTCTTTCCTCTTGACCAAAGACCCCAGGAAAGACTTTACGTTTTGAACATTCACTAAATCACCAAATCACTAAATCACTAAATTCCCTCACTCCCAACTTACTATGTCTGAGTCTTCATCCTCTCCGCCCGGCTCACCGTCACGGCCATAACTGATAATATCATAGTCATAGTGTTCTCCGGGAGAACTGTAGACATATTCGTGTCCCCATGTATCCTTTGGAATGGCCTTGGGCAGGTAAGGTCCAGCCCAATTTTCAAGACCGTCCGGCTTGTCCCGTAAGGCCAAAAGGCCCTCCTCAGTACTGGGATAGCGACCGTTGTCCAGGCGAAACTCGTCAAGAGCAGCACCAAAGAGTTCGATCTGGGCCTTTGCAGTCTTTTGTCTGCTCATTCCCAGCTTTCCAAAAAATTTGGGTGCTACCAGGGAAGCCAAAAGCCCAATAATTATTACTACCACAAGGAGTTCAATCAGGGTAAAACCCGAATCCCTGTCAAGCATCTTTACAAAACTGCGGTTATCTAGTCTTTTTCTCAAAAATATACCTCCGGCGATACCATTCTTTGAAGAATTAAAGTCAAAAAAGTACCTTTAATTCGTAAATTCGTAATTCCTCAATTATCAGTATTAAATTACGGCCCACAGAAACTGCTGTCAAGCAAGATACAGGCCTCTTCGCCTCACCTCGCAACCATAAAAGCCTCTGGGAAACCAGAGCCTTCAAGCCGGGCTTCAAAATTTTTGGCTGTATTATACTCAGTGGATGCAAATATCTGCACCTTGTAAAGGGTCTGACATCCTCTTAGTTGGCGAGAAACAACCACATCCTTATAATATTTGGTCATTTTTCGCCTCAGGGCATTGGCGTTGTCTGATTCCAGAAAGGCCCCTACCTGTATATAGAATTTCCCCCTTCTGAAATCAGGATGTGGCTTAAATACGGCGGGACTTCCAGCTCCAAGTCGGACCTCTCCCAATGCCTCAATCCTCACCTTTGCCGTCCCCGGTCCGATCAACCCCACCTTCCTGGCTGCTCCATAGCTGAGATCTATAATTCTTTTCTTGGCAAAAGGCCCACGATCACTGATTCTGACTACGACTTCCTGCCCATTTTCAAGGTTGAGTACCCTTACATATGTGTTCATAGGCAGCGTACGATGGGCGGCAGTTATAGCATACATATTATATGGCTCACCACTGGCGGTCGGCCTTCCATGAAATTTCTTTCCATACCAGGATGCATACCCTTCCTCTACAAAGCCTTTGGCAGACGGCAAGGGATAGTAAACGTGTCCATTCACCTTGTAGGAACGTTGGGTTGCAGGCAATTCCCGAACGGGTATCTTTGTTGTTGATGACGGTGGTGGTATGTGCTGATGTCCACAACCTGATAAATAAAAAAAGAGGGGAAAAACAAGAAAAAAGGTATTAAAGCCGATTTTATTATAAAACTTCAAAAACCACTGGTGCCGGCACGTACGTGTAGGTTCTGAATCGTTTCTGTCTCTAAAGACGGCTGATATCGACAGCCACGAACATTTCATGGCACACCTCAAAAAATATGACCCGTGTGATTAGCTGTTAGCTGTTAGGTAAAAACTTTGTATAAAAACGGACTGTTAAGCTAAAAATAAGTAACTTCTCAATAACTCAGGGTAAGATGTCTGGATTCCGGCTTTCACCGGAATGACGATTGGGTGTGAGCGCCTTTCATTCCGGCGAAAGCCGGAATCCAGTGAATAGTCGCAAAATGTAATCTACCCCAACTTATTGAGAAGTTACAAAAATAATGGCTAATGGCTGGTATCCATCTATGTTGAAAAAGTGTAAACTACAAAATAAAGGACGCCTACCTCTTCTTATATTCGGTAAATAATAACGGAACCATGACAAAAAAACATCGTAGACGTTCACAGTTTCAGGATTATTTTCTTTTGATCTTATAAAAAATCGAATGTCGAATTGTTAATGATTATAATCACCTAACATTACTGAGAGCTGCTTTTTATTTTTGTGCCTTTTTGCGGCTATATCACAATTAGAATCATTTACAAGATTCAAAATTTTGTTCGAGGGCAAGGCGCGGGAATAAAAAAAAGTGGCAGCCTTCAGAGCTGCCACCCTATATATGGATTGATCAAGGAGTAATGTCGGAGGAACTGCTGGATGGAGAGTCGGAAGAAGAATCGGTGTCCTTTTTGCTTTTTTTATCAGGGCTTGACTCAGACTTTTTTGAATCCGCAATTCCAGTCTTTTTCCCAGCATAATCGGTTACATACCAACCACTACCCTTCAAATGAAAAGAGGAATGGGAAATAAGCTTGTGCAGATTGCCGCCACAGGATTTGCATATACTAAGTGGTGCATCAGAAAACTTTTGCCAACTTTCTATAACTTCTCCGCAAGATTCACACTCATACTCATAAATAGGCATAAACTAACCTCCAAAAATTCTACTTAGATGCCCTGTTTACTCAACATTGTTTCCAGATGTACTTAAACCAAAGCATCAAATTAAATATATAATCGATATTCAGTTTTTATTCAACTGCGAATGTGGAAGAAATCGATCAAGGACTGCATCCAGACCTCTGACTCTTACAGATGTCAATATGTCATGGGTCGCCAGATGGACTTTCTGTTCTTCCACATTACGGTCATCAAATTCAGGGTGACAAAAATAACGGCTAAACCTCATTATGTGAATAAATTCATGGGTAATCACATATATTAGAAAGGGAAACAGTCTTTCTCTTTTTCCTCCGGATGTCTGTTCCAGGATATTGTGATCATGAAGGCAAATTCTATAAAACTTCTGGCTGTCCCTGCCGCTTTGTTTCTCCTCTATATTTTTTCCATAACGGACAAGATGTGCAAAGGCCTTACCTGGGTATTCACATAAACTAACTTCCTTAAGGGTCCTGACCTCATAGGAATTCCTGACCCAGTAGTCGCTAGAAATAGAAAAGTAATCGCTTATTACATCCTCTGAGATGGATATAGCTTCGTCCAGGACCTTGACATGGTCAGGATGGAAGTACCTTATCTGCATAATACCTCTGTATTTTAATTATCATAAAAATTAATGCCGCGGCCATAGCATGTCAATGACCATGCCTCACAGCTATACAAACAAGGACACAAATGCGAATTTATTTACATCCACCAGACCGAGGTCAGTAAGTTTCAGAGCAGGAATAACAGGCAAGGCCAAAAAACTCAGGGTCATGAATGGATTTTCCAAGGGACTCCCCAGGTCATAGGCTGCTGACAGAAGTTCATCCATCTCTTTGCGCACAATCTCAAATGGGGCCTCTGACATGAGGCCTGCAATCGGCAAAGACATTCTTGCCAGCAATTGCTTGTCAGCAATTGCCGCAAATCCGCCGCCTACCTTGATTACCGCATGGACAGCAGCGGTCATGTCCGCATCGTTTGTGCCGACTACAATGAGATTGTGAGAATCATGGGCTACTGTGCTGGCCAGAGCGCCTTTTTTCAGGCCTATACCCTTAACAAAACCCAAACCTATGTTGCCTGTAGCGTGATGCCTTTCGATAACTGCCAGTTTAAGGATATCTCGATCCACGTCGGCTACGGCAAGACCGTTTCTATGTTTTACGGGCAGTTCTAATGCCTCTGTTACGATCTGCCCTTCAACCACACCGATGGTACGGACCCGCTCTCCCTGGACCGGGATCTCGAAACTTAGGTCCTCTGAGACTATATTTACAGAAGAGGAAATATCATATGTCTTTTGCGGTTCATCAAATAATGGGTTGTTGTTTTCAGCCACTAGGCGACCCCTGCTGAAGACCTTTTCCACAGAGAAGTCCTTCAAGTCATTCAGGATCACCAGATCGGCACGGTATCCAGGGGCCACGGCACCCCTGTCATATAGGCGGAATCGTTCCGCCGGGTTCAGGGTTACCATCTGAATGGCAGTAACAGGATTCAATCCCTCCTGCACTGCCCGACGAACAGAGTAGTCCATGTGGCCGAGGTCCATTAAGTCTTTTGGATGCCTGTCATCTGTCACAAGGAGACATCGGCGGGCATTATCAGCCGTAACCACCGGCAGAAGTTCAGCCAAGTTGTGTTCAGTAGTTCCCTCGCGGATAAAAAGATACATCCCGGCGCGAAGTTTTTCTAATGCCTCTTCAAGCTGGGTACATTCGTGATCTGAGTTAATGCCGGAAGCTATGTATGCCTGTAGATCATGGCCGGTGAGCCCCGGACAGTGTCCATCAATGGGCAGGCCTCGCTGAGCGGCAATTTCCAGTTTGGCCAGAACATCCGGAAGGCGGTAGAGTACGCCCGGAAAATTCATCATCTCTGCCAGGCCCAATACCCGTGGATGGTCAAAAAGAGGTTCCAGGTCCTGGGCTGAGAGTGCTGCTCCTGCTGTCTCCAGATGGGTGGCAGGAACACAGGAAGATGCCATTACGAAAACCGTGAGGGGCAGCTTTGCGCTGGCCTCAAGCATATAGCGAATACCTTCAAGCCCCAGAACATTTGCGATTTCGTGAGGATCACAGACAACGGCAGTCGTGCCTCTGGGAACTACGGCTCGGGCGAACTGATAAAGTGAAAGCATTGTGCTCTCGATGTGAATGTGGCCGTCAATAAAGCCGGGGCAGACATATTGACCGGAAAGATCTACGACCTTAACTGCTTCGTATCCTTCACCGACGCCTATGATGATTCCTTCAGCTACGGCCACGTCGGCCCGAAGTATTTCACCGGTGAAGACATTGACCACCTTGCCGTTCTTGAGCAACAGGTCTGCTGTTTCCTCGCCTCGTCCAAAACGGATAATCTTATCTAAAGTCGGATTCATACCCAAAACTTCAAAGTTCCGGCACACTGGAATTTGCCAGAAGTAAATTCAGGATGTGTGGTTCTTCCCCAATCGTGACGGCCAAACGAAGCTGTTGCACAGATATGGCCTCTTTGCGACCTGGGAAGAAAAGAAATCCATAGGCCAGTTGTCCGGGTTCGACAGGCCGATTACTCAACGTCCTTTGTGCCAGATCGGTCCTGATTTTTTCCGGGGCAGTAACATAGGCCGCAGTCCCACCTGCCAGCGCCCCGGCTGTACCTCCAAGGACAGCTCCTTTGCCCACGCTTTCACCGATATCTTCCCCTGAAATGATGCCGACGGCAAAACCTGCCAAGGCACCTGCAGCCCCGAGTAAAACAGCGGGTTTTACAGTGCCTTTTGCTGTTTCACCTATCTCTACATAGCCCTTCACCCGTTGATAGGCTTCCTCTGCTGAAAGAAGAGGCCAAGCCTGCCCGCTTTGATCAATCAGGAATGTCTGCCCGGAATTTATACTCACCTTCTGTGTACCTTGATTATCAATGACTAATTGGACCGGCAAAAGCCCTGATCCGCGCACGTTAAAGCCAAACCGATCCTCTGAGGTCTTTGCATCCGGGAACGCGACGGCCAGCATTTCGACCCCATCCACCGTCACATGTTCAGGTTGAGCCCCAGGCAGAGGAACAGGGGAAACACGATGTCCATATCGTGCACAACCGGCAAGGACAAGCAGGCTGAGTAAAAATACGACTGCGTGATACCAGTTTCGAGATCGATGTCGGATGGATTCTCTCTCCAAGAGGAAATTCCGGCACAAAGCATGTCTTGTGTTCTGCAAAAAAGAGTTTTGCATTTTGTCTCCTCCAAAATTTCTTTATTTTAAAATTTTCAAGATACTGCCTATTTTACTCAACAAAAGTAAAAAATGTAAACATCCTTCATTTACCAATTTACACTTTTTTCAAAAAAATGTATATTCAATCGAATTAAATACCGATGTCGAAACTGAAAATTGGATTAATCAGCTCTAATTTCAGGTTTCAAATTTCACTGCCAAAATACAAGGTCAATAAAGTATAAACTACTTTTGACTTGTCGTGAAGGATGCCTAATTCTACATGCTCACCAATACATTTTCTCATATTCCCGGTATAGGCTTGATAACAGAAAAACGCCTATGGGAATCCGGCATACGTTCCTGGGATGATTTTGTTGAACCCTATCCAGTTAAGTTATCGCCCGAAAAGATAGCATCAATCAAAGATCACATAGATTTGTCCCAAAAGCATCTGGCTTATCAGCCGGAATATTTTGCTGGCTTACTGGGCACGGATCAACATTGGCGGCTATTTCCGCATTTTCGTCATTCTACTGCATTTTTGGATATAGAAACAACAGGACTGGATAAATGGGGAGACTCCATCACGACCATTGCCCTATATGACGGCAGGTCCATTTTTCATTATGTCCAGGGTGACAACCTCGATGCATTCGGAAAGGATATTCAGAATTACCAGGTCATTGTGACTTATAATGGGAAATGTTTTGATGTCCCGTTTATTGAAAGCTATCTGGGGATTAAAATTGAGCAAGTCCATATTGATCTGCGATATGTCTTGAAAAGACTCGGATACTCAGGAGGACTGAAGAGATGTGAGAGACGGTTAGGATTACACAGGGGGGAACTTGATGGTGTTGACGGTTATTTCGCCATATTGCTCTGGGATGAGTTCAAAAAAACCAACAGCCGGAAAGCCCTGGAAACATTACTCGCCTACAATATTATGGATACGGTCAATCTGGAATCCCTGATGGTCATTGCCTACAATCTGAATCTACAGAAAACGCCGTTTTCTCAAACTCACTGCTTACCTGCTCCGGAAACCCCTGACATACCATTCAGGGCAGACCCCCGGATAATCAACAAGATCAAAGAGGAATGGGGACATCCTGTCTCATTCCCTTGAAAAGGAGTCTCATGACGGAGACTGGCTTCCTTCGATTTATCGAGATCAAGATGAATTATAAAGAATCCGGGTCCAGAGGGCCCGGCTTTGGCTTGCTGCCGGCAGAACCTATTGTCTCTGACCTGGCCCTGAGGGCCAGTTTTTTCTCTGTTAGAATAATAGAAGGGGCCTAGCGACTCCTGCCCTGGACGTGATCCCGCATGCCGGACTCACCTCAGCTTCCACAGTAGGATTACCACGGCTATCCAAAATCTCCCTGGCCATTATATTTGTGATTTTTGTGTTCCCTATCAGATCCCTCCTGCTTTTAAGGCATTATCAACAATCTCTTGTGCCTCTTCCTGGATCTTCTTCAAATGCTCTTTACCCTTGAAGCTCTCAGCATACAATTTATAGATATCCTCGGTACCGGAAGGCCGTGCTGCGAACCAGCCATTTTCCGTCACTACCTTGAGGCCTTCAATGGGCGCATTGTTGCAGGGTGCTTTGGTCAGTTTTGCGATTATGGGTTCTCCTGCGAGGTTATCTGCCGTGACCATGTCGGGGGAAAGACCTTTGAGAATCGCCTTCTGCTTTGGTGTGGCCGGCGCATCAATGCGTTGATAAATAGAAATGCCAAATTTTTCCTCAAGTTCTTTATAGATCTCTCCAGGGTCCTTGCCTGTTTTGGCTGTGATTTCGCAGGCAAGAAGATCCATGATGATTCCGTCTTTGTCCGTGGTCCAGACTGTGCCGTCTTTTCTCAGAAAGGACGCCCCTGCGCTTTCTTCACCTGCAAAGCCGTAAGAACCGTCAAGTAGACCGTCCACGAACCATTTGAAGCCTACAGGCACTTCGCACAGTCTTTTTTTTAGGTAGTCTGCCACCCGGTCGATCATTGAACTTGAAACCAGGGTTTTGCCAACAGCCGCGTCTTCCCTCCACCCGGGCCTGTTCTGAAACAGATACCAGATAGCCACTGCCTGATAGTGATTAGGATTAAGAAGCCCTGCGGTCCTCGTAACAATACCGTGGCGGTCAGTATCCGTGTCGTTGCCAAAGGCGATGTCAAACCTGTCCTTCAGTTCAATTAGACTCGCCATGGCATAGGGAGACGAGCAGTCCATGCGGATTTTGCCGTCTTTGTCCAGAGTCATGAAAGAAAAGGTGGGATCCACAGACCTGTTCACTATCTCAATAGAAAGCCCGTAGAGTTCGGCAATGGGGTCCCAGAAATAAATTCCCGAACCGCCCAGGGGATGCACGCCGATCTTGATCCCCTCACGGGCGATGATCTCCATATCGATGATGTTCTTGAGGTCTTCCACATAAGGAGTGATGTAATCGTATTCTTGGGTTGTATCGGCCTTCAGGGCCTTCTCAAAGGGCATCCTTTTTACGTCTTTAAGCCCGCCCTGGAGAAGCTCGTTGGCCCTGTCTTCAATGACCCTTGTCGTCTCCACAGAGGCCGGACCTCCCTCAGGTGAATTATATTTGAATCCGCCGTCCTCAGGCGGGTTGTGAGAAGGAGTGATGACAATTCCGTCTGCAAGCCTCTTTGTCGTCTTGGCGTTATAGGTCAGAATAGCATGTGATATCACAGGAGTGGGTGTATAACTCAAACCTTTCTGGACCACGACCGTTACACCGGCCGCGGCAAAAAACTCAATAGCAGTGGCCAGGGCAGGCTCTGAAAGGGCATGTGTATCAATCCCTATAAAAAGTGGTCCTGTAATCTTTCTGAATATTCTGTATTCATAGAGGGCCTGGCAGATGGCCAGGATGTGGTCCTCGTTAAAACTGTTTCTCAACGACGACCCCCTGTGCCCGGAGGTGCCGAATACTACACGCTGACCGGGGTCCGAGACATCAGGTTTATGCGTATAATAAGCTGAGACGAGCCTTGGAATATTAACCAGCATAGACCTGGGTGCAGGCTTGCCTGCAAGTTCGTGTATCGGCATTGTTTTTCTCCTCTTAATCCGGACAAGCCGGGACCAAACAGGATTTTAACCAATTGATCTTCAGCTTGTCCAAAAATACGAAAGATTAAAAGCACGAAATAAAACCAAATTCAGGCTTTCGTGTCTTCGTATTTTCGTGCTTTCGTGACCATTTTTTTATCTTCAAACCTGTTTGGTCCCGGCTTGTTTTGTCTTATATTTTTCCCGTACGGATTGTCCTTATTGCCCATGATAAACATCAAAGGAAAAAATTGCTGTCTGAGCATTTAATGCCAAGGTTCATGAGATCCATAAGTGAGGCATCCAATCAGCTACCTCACTTGCCAGGTATCCCCAGTTGCCTTTTGCCTTTGCCAGTTGATCCGACGCATGCCCGTGGGCAAAGACAGAGAGCCTTGCAGCATCCCATGCATCGTAGCCTTGGGCCAAAAAGCCCCCGATAATGCCGGTAAGTACATCTCCCATGCCCCCTGACCCCATGCCGGAGTTTCCCGAGGAGTTCAAGGCAACCCTTCCGTCGGATGCGGCAACTACAGTCCCGGCCCCTTTAAGGACCACAACGGCTTTTGAGGAATGGGCAAGGGAAAGGGCGGCTGCTATGCGGTCATGCTGGACCTCGGCAATTGTGCATCCGAGCAGATGGGCCATTTCACCAGGATGGGGTGTTAATATCCGGGGCTGTTTTGCCCGTGTTACCGGACTGTGATCCGTGCCCAGGGCGGTAAGTGCGTCGGCATCCGCTATCATAGGTATAGGGACTGTTTCAAGGAGATGGCGCACAACATCCTGGGTCTCGTTGTTCAGTCCCAGGCCGGGTCCGATGGCAAGGGCCTTTTTTCTTTCCAGCAGGGCCTCAATTATTGGGATGGCCTTACTGGAAACAGTTCCTGATTTAGTTCCAGGGAGATCCTCAGTCATGGCTTCAGTAAGTTTCTGAGCAAGCACAGGCTGTATATCTGTTGGACATCCCACAGTGACAAGCCCTGCCCCTGCCCTGAGTGCTCCGTAGGCCACGAGTGCCGCAGCCCCTGTCTTTCCCCTTGAACCAGCCAGTATTAAAAGATGCCCGAATGTGCCTTTGTGGCCAATGGATGACCTTGGTCGAAGTACGGCCCTGAAAGTCCTCTCATCAAATAGTTCAGTTTTGATATCTGCTTCAGCAACTGCCGTATCCGGTATGCCGATCTCAACAATGTGGAGTTCTCCCACATATTCAGTCCCGGGATGCAGGACAAGCCCCAGCTTGGCAAGGGCCATGGTGGCAGTAAGATCAGCCCGTATTGCTGTGCCGAGGGGACGTCCCGTATCAGTTGATAATCCGGAAGGGATATCTACTGCGACTGTGAGTGCCGGACTCGCGTTTGCCATCTCAATGCATCGAGCGAATCTCCCTGTAACTTCCCTGACAAGACCGGTCCCGAAGACGGCATCAACAATAAGGCCTGATTTCTCGATGGTTTTGGACATGGTTGAAAGGGAGTCTGAATCCAGGCATTCTGTTATATGAAGTCCTAGTTTTTTTATTATATTGTAATTTGTAAGGGCGTCTCCAGTATATTTTTTTCCTGGCGCCAGGATCAGGAGTTCAACTTTAACTCCTTCCTGGTTGAGGTATCTGGCTATGACAAAACCGTCACCACCATTGTTGCCGGGTCCCACCAGGATGGTAACCCCCTGGTGAAGCCTTGCTGCAAAATGTCGGCATATGAGTTCAAAAATCCCGCGACCTGCGTTTTCCATCAGTATCAGGCCCGGGATGCTGAATTCTTTAATAGTCCTTTGATCAAGTTCTTGCATCTGGGATGCAGTTACCAGTAACATAGTAGAATCCTCCTGCGATAAATACGAACAAAGCGATGGCCGGATGAAACTGAAAATCGACCTCATTTCACCGGAAGATGCTGCCCTCCCCCAAAAAGCCCAATTACAGTGTCAAATATCCATCAGGGGCCAGGCTGGTCGCCAACATCACCATATTGATATTACGGTGCTCTGTCCAACTGCGGACTTTTCTGTTTTTGCTTTCAAGCCAAAATTTCTCAATTATTTCACCCAAGGGTATATACCGCATCAGTTTTTCAATCCGCAAATGCAGCGGATGTTTTCTATCGAAAGAGTCTGGATTTTCCTCAATCAATCCTTTCAGCTTTTCAACAGCCCGTAATCCAATAGCCAATCCCAGCTCCCGAAATGCAAGACGGTAATCAGCAGGAAGCTTCAAGAAATTATTTCTCACCTGGGATTCCAGACCTAGCAGGGAAGAATCCAATAAATCCTCCATAAGGCCGGTTTGTTCAAGATTTTCGTTAATAATCAATTGCGCTAATTTGCATGCATCACACAAAAGACCGCCAATACCAAGCGGATCATCTGTGGCCCAATTTTTTCCTTTACAGATGTCGGCCAGGTCAGCAATCTCTGAATTGAGATCGGGTGTAGGTTTTTCAGAATCTTTAGCTGCATTGGCCTGAAACTGGATATAGGTTATGAATCCGTCGAGAGGATCGTGATGTCCCATGGATTGTACTAGAGGATAGGAGAGGTCTATGCTCATTTTCCAGTACATACGTTTCTGACCGCCGGATGACGGAACATAGGTAAACCTGGCATGAGCGGTTTTTGCAAGCTCTATCGCCCACATATTGTAAGTTGAATCTCCGGTTACACGGCTTACGCGATTGAGAGCATGCATCCATTTTGTCAGGTAATGATAATATTGCCCGTCCCGATCCCATTCCAGGCTTTCGTCATAAGAATCAGAGGGCTTACGTTCGTTAATCTTTTTACCGATCCTCAACCCCCCTTTTGTAGGATGCATCTTGCCTTGTTCCTCGTCGAGACCGCTGATCCAACCGGTTCGTGGGTCGTCTTCACGGTGTCGGCCGAGTATGTTATGAACCTGATCGACGAGGCTCAATGCTAGACGCCTGTATCTTTCATCACTTGTTTGGCGATAGAGTTCCAGAAAGTTGCATACGGCAAAAGCGTCCGTCCACAAGTAGCGCTGTGGAACCTTTCCGGCTGCTGAAAGTCCGGTAAGATTGGAAAATTCAGTCATGATTTCCCGAACAATAGACCTGGATTCGTTTGGTTTCATCTTATTGATTACTCGACAGACTTAAAGGTTCCGATTCGCTGCCCTTGAAGGATGTTTAATGAGGGGAAACGATCCCGAAGAAGCCGCATAAACGGCTTGGGGACTCACACCAAGCTCTCCGGCAAGTACCCGGCCACTCTGTCCCAAATAATGCATCCAAACATAACATAAAACAGCTCTGACACGTGATACATTCTCAGACCTACCTACCCCAGCCAAGGCATGACTTCTGACTCCCATATTTTTGGCAATGGCCCGTGTACGGATACCGGTCCAGCCCCTTCAGGTCCTTGACGCCACCCCCGTTATCACTGGCGGGCTATAAGGGCTGCCCCTAAAAGCCCCAGTTGGGGAGATGTCACCACATAAGTCGGGATGTGTTTTAATACCTTTTCCATGCGGCCTTTGGCCTCAAAGGCCTGCCTGAAGCAGCCTTCACTGAGTATTGGGAGTATTTTTTGAGCAATTCCTCCTGCTATATACACACCGCCGGTGGCAAGGCATTTAAGAGCGAGATTCCCTGCCTCTGCCCCATATATGCTGCAAAACATCCTGACTGCTTGTCGGCACAGATCGTCTGTCCCTTGCAAGGCATGCTGGGTGATAAAAGCTGCATGGTCTTTTTCTTTTATAGATTGCTTGGAAAATACGCTTTCTTCGTAGCCTCGCTCTTTCAGTAAAAATTTGTAAATATTGACCAACCCCGGCCCTGAGAGGATTCTTTCTACACTGACATGGGAAAAAATTTTCATCAGGTATCTTAACAGGCGCATCTCTTCTTCGTTTCTTGGAGCAAAGTCCACATGTCCACCCTCTGTGGGCAATACTCTATAGCCTTCACCACAAGGTGCCAATATGGCCTGGCCAAGCCCTGTACCGGCGCCCAGTATGGCTTTGGGACCGTTTGATATTGGCTTCCCCCCACCGATTTGGGCCAGATGATCTTTATGCAAGACGGTAATACCCCACGCAGCCGCCTCAAAATCATTTATAAGGTAAAGGGTCCCCAGGCCGAAGCGCTCTTTCAGGTCGTGACCATCAATAGTCCATGGAATATTCGTGGCCTCAACCCTGTTTTCCTCCACTACCCCGGCAACAGCCAGGCAGGCACAATGGGGAATTTGTCCGGGCGTATCCTTTACAAAAACCGCAAAGACATCTTCGAATTTATTAAAATCCTTTGATGGATAGTGCTTCTCAAAAAGGATTTTATCTCCTTCAATAATGGCAAAACGGGCATTAGTGCCCCCAATGTCTCCGGCAATAACCTTCACTGTTTATTATCCTTTCTTGAACCTGAATCGAGCGATTAGCTGTTAGCCATTAGCGTTTAGCTTTGAAAAATGTAATAGCAGAACATCTTGTAATCATTAAGCTAATAGCTAAAGGCTAATAGCTTAATTTACCTTAATTCAACATTCAACATTCGATCTGTAACCGTTTACAGGGTGCTGCAGATGCGAGGCGTACGGGTGCAGACGTACTTCCTGTACTTCAAGTGCCCGACAACAAAGCAGATGCGGTGCCCTTGAACAGCTTACCCCCTTATGACCCTTGAAAGATCCCTTGTAAGCGTCAGGACACGGATAGAGAGCTCACGAGACAGAAGACCTGTGCCACAACTCGGAGTAATAAGCGCCTGCCTCTTTACTATTTCCGGATCTGCGCCTAACTGTTTTACATCCTCGTCCCATAGGGTCTTTAGACTTGAAACATCTTCTTTTTTCAGGTCTTCTTCGTTTAATGTAGGAACCATGCCCCATGCGATTATTTTTCCTTTTTTCAAAAAATCCGACAGTTGTTCCTTATATAGGACTATGCGGTCAAAAAAACCATAGGCATCAAAACTCAGGATATCCACCGGAGTTTCCAGGATCACGGACCAATCCGTGTTGGCGCAGACATGTATACCTGGAATGCCTCCTGCCTGTTGTACTGTATCAATCACCTCGGTCAGGTCAGAAATTACATCTTCCTTTGTTACGCCGACCATGGCAGAGGACCCGAATCCGGCAAGCGCCGGCTCATCAAGGAACAGAATTACCTCATGACCTAGGGCCTTCATCTCTTCTACCTGATATCTGGCCCTGAGGGCGATGGCCTTGACTATCACTTCACGGAGTTGAGGATTGAAGAAGGCCAGGCGACCTGTCTTGTCCTTAAGGCCACTCAGCATGGTAAAGGGACCTGTGATCTGGCCTTTGAGGGCCATGGGCTTGGAGCCAACCTGTGGGATCGCTTCAAGAAATGCCTTGAAACCGCGTCCGGTTTTGTCGGAAAAGGCAAAGATGGATTGTTTCAGAGATAGCTCTGCCTCAGTGACCCCCAGGTACTGTTCATAGAAGGAGAGGAGTTCCTGCTCAAAGGCCGGATCTTCTGTGTCAAAATGGAGGGAATCTCCCTCTCCCCGTATTCCGGGAAGACCTTCAGTAAACTGGGAAAGGAGCCTTTCCTCCGGATACCCCGGAAGCTGGGCCCATAGCGGAATTTCAGGCATATACTCCAGGATAAGCCTGGTGGCTTCCTGGTGGTCCGAGAGAGGCAGACTTCCAATCAGTGTTGGTAATGCATTAGGTTCAAAGGTCATTTTTTCCTCACGGGTGATCATACTGCAAAAAGTCCTGAAATATGATTCCGCTCAAAATGCTCCAGATGCTGCGCACGATAAATGTTGAATTTTGAAGGTTGAATTTTGAATTAAGGTATATGCTTTTTAAATTTTCTTCCACAATTCAGCATTCAGCATTCACAATTCAGCATTGTCTTTTTGAGCGGAATCATAGGTATTTTATTTTGTACTGTTCCAGGTGAAACTCAGGTTTCGAGACAATGGTGATTTCCCTCTCAAGGGACTTTTCCAATAGTTCCACATTATGAGCCTCTTCTTTAAAGAGCATTTCTCCTATCTTGGGATGGACAAGGACATGTATGCCGGTGCTGTCATCATGTATTGTCTCTCGCTGTATTCGGCGAAAAATTTCGTAGCACAGGGTCCTTTTGGATTTGAGTTCGCCGGTCCCATCACAGTAGAAGCAGGGTTCGCAGAGTACGTGGTGCAAGTTTTTCCTGTTTCGCTTTCTGGTCATTTGGATAAGGCCGACTTCTGATATCCGCAGGATGTTGGTCTTGCTCCTGTCCTTTTTTATAGCCTCTCTAAGGGTCTTAAACACATCCTCTCTGTTTGCGGCATTTTCCATATCTATAAAGTCGATTATGATCAGACCGCCCATGTTTCTGAGGCGGAGCTGATAGGCGATCTCCTTGGCCGCTTCAAGATTTGTCTTAAGAATAGTGTCCTCTAGGTGACGTTTCCCTACATATTTTCCCGTGTTGACATCTATGGCTATGAGTGCCTCAGTGATCTCTATGAGTATGTATCCGCCGGATTTCAGCCACACCTTTTTACGAAGGGCCTTTGACAACTCCACTTCAATGCCGAAGGCATCAAAAATAGGCATTGACTGTTCGTAGAGTTCAACACTGGGCCGGAGGTGAAGCCCAAAGGTCTCAATAAAGGCCAGAATACGTTCATGGGCGGGCCTTGAGTCAACCACCAGCCGTTGCACATCACACGTAAACAGATCCCGTACTACCCTGAGTGTGATATCCAGGTCTTCATAGGCAAGACTCGGGCAGTGAAGGCTTTCAGCTCTTTTTTGGATATTTGTCCAGAGGTGAAGGAGGAATTCCATCTCGGCCTGGATGTTTTCCACAGTAGCGCCTTCACTTGCTGTTCTAGCTATAAATCCGAAACCATTTGGACGTAGTGAATCTATTATCTCTTTTAGACGTTTACGCTCAGACTCGTCTTCGATCCTTCGGGAAATCCCCATGTGGTTCATAGTCGGCATGAGCACCAGGTGCCGTCCTGGGAGTGAGATGTGGGAAGTGACCCTGGCGCCTTTGCTCCCAAGGGGATCCTTGGCTACCTGGACCAGAATTTCCTGACCTTCGTGAAGCAGGTCCTCTATCCTGAAAGATGGCTGGGTGTAGTGCAGGGGGTGTTCTTCCTCAGCGGTAAAATGTGCGAAATGGCTTTCCTCGGCCTCGCTCTTACCAAGCATCAATTCAAACTCGGAAAGATGGTCGTAGACATCCGTCACATATAAAAAGGCCGTACGTTCGAGCCCAATATTTACAAAGGCGGCCTGCATCCCGGGAAGGACCCTTACAACACGTCCTTTGTAAATATTTCCCACATACCCCCGCTCGGCTACCCGCTCTACGTGGAATTCTACCGCAGAGCCGTTTTCCAATAAGGCGACTCTTGTTTCCCATGGGGTGACGTTGATGATAAGTTCGGCATTCATAAGATTATTCGTACTTGCGGACAAGGACGTGTCTGCGTCCCATGTTGTCTGTGGGACTCACCACCCCGGCATGCTCCATCTGTTCTATCATCCTGGCTGCCCGGTTGTAGCCCACACGCAGCCTGCGCTGGAGCATGGATATTGATGCCTGGCCGGTCTGGGTGATCATCTCAACGGCCTCGTCATATTTATCGTCAACCGACTCCCCTCCGGGGCCTGATGTCTCTGAATCCTCTTCTCCTGGGATAGGTTCAATTACTGACTGGTCATAATCAGGCTCACCCTGGGCCTTAAGGAACTCCACTACCCGGACTATTTCCTTTTCAGATACATAGGCCCCGTGGATGCGCTCCAGGGTGGAAGATCCTGGAGGCAGAAAGAGCATGTCCCCCATTCCAAGGAGCCTTTCAGCTCCCATAACGTCCAGTATGGTCCGGGAATCCACTTTGGATGAGACCTTAAAGGAAATCCGGGCAGGGAAATTTGCCTTGATTAGGCCTGTAAGTATATCAACTGACGGCCTCTGAGTGGCCACGATGAGATGAATTCCCGCAGCTCTTGCCATCTGGGCAAGACGTGTGATTGCCGACTCCACTTCCTTGGAGGAGACTATCATCAGGTCTGCCAGCTCGTCTATGATAATTATCAGGTAAGGAAGGGGCTCTTCGGCGGTTTTGTTGTATCCCTGAAGATTTCTTGCCTGGGCCTCTTCAAGGAGCTTATAGCGACGTTCCATCTCCATCACCGCCCATCTCAAGGCCCTTGTGGCCTCTTTAGGCTCGCTTACAACCGGATGTAAAAGGTGAGGAATCCCATCGTAGAGTGAAAGTTCTATCCTCTTGGGGTCTATCATAAGGAACCTCAGCCTGTCCGGGTGATGGCCATAGAGAAGAGAGCAGATCATGGCATTAAGCCCCACACTTTTTCCAGTACCTGTGGCACCCGCGATCAGCAGATGAGGCATTTTTGTGAGGTCTGTAACCACAGGCTGACCCACAATATCCTGGCCAAGAGTCAGAGGAAGCCTTCCCCCGGTTTTTTGAAAAATATTGCTCGAAAGAATCTCCTTTAAATAGATTATATGCCTGGTTGTGTTTGCCAACTCGATACCTATAACTGCCTTGCCGGGAATAGGGGCAACTATTCGGACACTGTGGGTCCTGAGGGCCAGGGCTAGGTCATCAGCAAGGGAGGCCACCTTGTTGATCTTAATCCCTGGAGCAGGCGAATATTCGTACATTGTAACAACCGGTCCGGGGCATATCTCTACAACCTTTCCGGCAACTCCGAAGTCCAGTAGTTTTTTCTCAAGTAACCGGGCATTAGAGAGATAGACCTCTTTGTCTGTTTCTTCATTTTCTTCCGGCGGGTCATTCAGTAAGGTCAAGGACGGCAGAGAAAATGCCCCTGCGACCGGGCTTATCTGAAACTTTGATTGCTCCTGCCTTTTGGCATCTTGTCCCTTTTTGCCTGAATTTCTCCGAGATTCGGTAATTTTGGGGATATCCAGTACAGGGCCTTCAAGGTGGGCGTCTTTCGCTGAGGCCTGTCTCATGTTCCGACCAAGGGGCTTTCGAGCCCTGGTTCGTTGAAAAAGACTGCGCATTTTGATTGAAGAGATAGCCAGCCAGATACCTGCCAGGGAAAAGGTGGTTGCAGCCAATAGGCCGGTGATGAACAGGACCACTCCGAACAATACAGTTCCCCATTCTCCGATCCAGTTGATAAGAAAAGCAGTAAGACTGAGACCTACAATTCCCCCGCTTGCGGCAGTAGGCGTGACAGTGGGGCCTTCACCAGTCGTAGACGATAGGGCAAAAGCCATACTTGTGGCCAGAAGCATGGCCGTCCAGCCAAAGATCAACAATGGGAACGAAGGAAGTTGATCTTTTTTTGAACGGAAAAGAGACCATGCCATAGTTGCAAGGATTACCGGTATCCACCATGAAGCAAGCCCCAGCGTTTCCATAAAAAAAGCTGCCAAGTTGGCCCCTATAGGCCCCATCCAGTTGATGGAACCCTTGAGGTCATAATGGCTAAGAGAAGGGTCCTCAGGGGAATAGCTTAGTAAAGAAGCGCAGGCGAATACTGCACCTGCCAGGAAAAAAAGACCAAATATTTCCCGGGAAAAGGCCCCTTTCTGATCTGAATTATTATTTTTGGCCCTTGATTTGATTTTATTGGACATTAAACATGCACCACCTGAGTAGTTACCTTTCGTAAACATAATACTATAATGACAAATGACTGGAAAGACTCAAATGGTTCTTGTGGTTAATTTGTTGATAGATGTATTTGGAGATTTTTCCGGCATTTAGTACTGTGACTTAAGACGAATTTTTTGAACCGCAGAATATCGAACAAGAAATATCGAATGTCGAAATAATATCTTCGAAATTCTGCGGTTCCTTGTTCTGCGATTCGATATTCAAAATACATGACTAAAGAACCAACCTCGAAAAGTGTAAACTACAGAATGAAGGATGCCTAATGTTACTTCCTTTTTTTAAATTCAAAATTTAGAATTTAGAATTCAAAATTGTGTCTGAACAGCCTTTTCGTCCAGACACTAGATGGGGGAATATTCTGTGAAAATAGCAGTAAGCGGCAAAGGCGGCGTGGGTAAAACTACCATCAGTGCCTTTCTTGTTCAGGCCTTGGCAGACAAGGGTAGGCATGTGCTTGCCATTGATTCGGATCCAAGTCCACATCTTGCGAGGGCCCTTGATTTTCCGCAGGCAGAGGATATCCGCCCGATAGCGGAGATGCGAGAGCTTATTCAGGAAAGATCCGAGAGAGACGGACCTTTTTACCGGTTAAATCCAAGGGTAAGCGACATCCCTGAGCGTTTCATGAGACAGAAAGGAAACATCAAGCTCATGGTACTCGGGGCCATTCAACAGGGAGGGGCAGGATGCGCATGTGCTGAAAATGCAGTGCTCAGGACCCTCTTGAATACCTTGCTCCTTTCTGAGGATGAGGACATAGTCATTGATATGGAAGCAGGAGTTGAACACCTAGGCCGGGGCACGATTGCCAGTGTCGACCACCTGTTGGTAGTAATTCAGCCGTATAGAGGAAGCCTTGAGACCGCGAGTAAAATACTGGCCCTGGGAAAAGATTTGAAGATGAATCATCTTGAAATAGTGGCTAATCAAGTACATGGACAGGAAGACCTGAACTACATACAGGAGAACTTAGGCGTCAAGCCCATAGGTGTTTTTCTTGTCTCAGACGAGGTCAGGGAGTCTGAAAGGGCAGGGACGCCAATCTATGAGGCCGACTCCACGTTTGGAAAATCAGCCGAGAATCTCTTAGACACACTGGAGCAGATGACATGATCAATACATTTCCTCCACTTCCGGATGTGCAAAACCTCCCTGACAATCGGCAAATTCCTCTGCGCAGGGTGGGCATAAAGAACATCCGTTACCCAATAACTGTCCTTGACAAGGCAAAAGGCACCCAACAGACAGTGGCCAATGTCAATATGTATGTGAATTTGCCCCACCAATTCAAGGGGACACACATGAGCCGTTTTGTTGAGATCCTGAATGAATATCGCAGGGAAATTAATGTCAAGACCTTTGCCAAGATTCTCGCTGAGATGAAGAACCGCCTGGATTCACAGGAGGCCCACCTTGAGGTGGATTTCCCCTATTTCATAGAAAAGCAGGCACCAGTGACCAAGACTCCAGGGCTCATGGAATATGGCTGCGGCCTCCATGGCACCATGACTGATCAATTTGATATGATGATGGTGGTCAGGGTGCCTATTACTACTGTGTGCCCATGCTCAAAAGAGATATCTGATTATGGTGCCCACAACCAGAGGGGAGAGGTGAGGGCAGAGGTCAGGTTTGATCGTTTTTTATGGCTTGAGGACGTGATTACAGAAGTGGAAAAGGCATCTTCTTCAGAAGTCTATTCCGTGCTCAAAAGACCCGACGAAAAATTCGTCACAGAAAGGGCCTATGAAAGGCCGATGTTTGTAGAAGACGTGGTAAGGACCGTATGCCAGGGTCTTAAAGCGTTGTCCGGAGTTACATGGTTTGCAGTAGAGGCGGAAAATTTCGAGTCCATTCATAACCATTCTGCTTATGCCTGCACTACATAGGGAAATGTTGAGTTATGAGTAAGCGTTCACAGGGCACCGCATCTGCTTTGTTGTCGGGCACTTGAAGTACAGGAAGTACGTCTGCGTACCCTCCGCCTCGCATCTGCAGCACCCTGTAAACGCTTACATTTCGGTGGGTTGCGGTAAACGGGCGTTGTAACCCCGTGAACGGTTACAATTATGGATTGTGGGACAGGCAATTTGTATAGCGAATACCCTTGAGCCATATCGTTCCTGACCCGAAAGCCGTATAGCAGTGGAATTTGTCCTTGGCAAGATTGACCGCCGAGTAGATACGCGTGTGGCAAGCACACAGGCCCCTGTTACGTTCGAGATTCCCCGCCCGGTCATCGTGGAAGCCGTCGTCAATGCAGTTACCCACCGTAACTACCGCCATAACGGTTTTGTCCAGGTCATCGTCTTCGCCGATCGGGTAGAGGTGTGGAACCCTGGTGAACTGCCTCCCGGGCTTACCCCTGCCCTGTTGCGGGAGCCCCATGGTCCGATACCGCGCAACCCGTTGATCGCCGAACCGCTGTTCCGGGTGAAATACGTGGAGAAAGCCGGGACCGGCACAACGGACATGATCGCAGATTGCCGGGAGGCGGGCCTGCCCGAGCCCGACTTCGAGCAGCGCGGTCCGCATTTTGTTGTAACGCTCTGGCGGGACTGGCTGACAGCGGATGTCGTGTCAATGCTTGCGCTCAATGAACGCCAACTGCGTGTCTTGCCCCTTTTGAAAACACAACGTAAAATTACGATTGGCGGGTATATGAACTTCGTAAATTGCCCCCGGAGAACTGCGGGTCACGATCTTGATGAATTCATTGCCAAGGGTATTTTGCGACGAGTAGGGCGCGGGCGCGGCACCCACTATGAACTTGCGAAGAAATATGCCAACAATGTGCCAAATGTGCCACCTGAGTATTAGGCAGAGGACAACGGATAAGCAGGATGCATAGATGAAGACGCAGTCTTCGGAATTTGCCAAGAATGCGCCAAATGCGCCAAAATGGCATCCAACCAGAAACTGGGCATAAACTGGCCAAACAGGACATTAGGATCCAAGCGCAAGAAGCGGCTAGAGATAATGGATAATCTCGTTCAGAGTATAGGCGAGTTGGCCATGGGTGCACAAAAGCTGGCTCGCGAGGCTGTGCAGCAATATTCGGCTGAAGTTGAGGCTATCCTGAAGGCACAAAGCCGTGATTCAAGGCACATCGAAAGATGCCTTGACGGTATGCTCGACTTCTGCTTCGACGACGGCATGCTGGTGTTGTATAAAAAGCTCTGCCGTTACTACTTTGATATCGATTCGAAGGCGACGGTTTTATACGTGCAGGTTTACAGAGATATGTGGGATGAAGAAGAGCCCGACACGCGTGGTAAGCTATCCCCGACGAAGAAAGGGACTGCAAAGGAGCCAAAAGGATAAAGCATGCTTGAAAAGATAGTTCAGATCAAGAACATCGGTCGGTTTCGGAACTACGCCGCCAACGGCGATGTATCCTATGGCGGTAGTGATCCTGAACTGCTGAAAGGCGATGTTTTTTGGATTGTCATTAAAACGCCGAAATTTAAACAAGCTACGGGTACTCCAATACCCTGGGAAGTCACAGGGGAAGTCAAAAGACTTCTTAATGCTTGTCGAAGCGAAATGAGCCGGAGACAACTGCAGGATGCCCTGGGACTAAAAGGGGAAGAAAACTTCCGCAAATTCTACCTGGAGCCGGCAATGGAAGCTGGTTTAGTCGAAATGACCATCCCCGAGAAGCCCAACAGCCGTTTGCAGAAATACCGGCTGACCGAGGCGGTGAAATATTTGCTGAAGTCTATACAGGAATAAAGCAGGATAAAAAATGGACATGAAAGCACAGTTACAACCATGAACACAGACACAAGACAAAAAATCGAAACAGCGCTCCAGGCTTTCTTTCGGTGCCGATCTGCGCTTAAAGTCAATCGGTTTAAGCCGGTAACATCCAGAATACAATCTGGAGATATCGCTTGGCAATAGGCCTTAGTCTGATATATTTTGTCGTAGCCGTTCACGGCTTGAAACTTGAAATTGGAAAGTAGAAATTTGGGAGAGATGAAACGAGTTTACGAGTTGGATGTTTACAAACTGGCAGAAGCGTTATCAGATATGGTCTGGCACGACATTCAAGAGGTTCATTTGAAGAAACCAAATCATGGTTGCGAAAACTCATCAGAAGAAAAGTTTTATCTGAGTCAAACGCGAGAGAATACAAAGCAATAGTTGAAAAATTCGGCCCAAAATTGAATGCGCTCATCAACAGTACAAAAGTATGAAAGCCAAATTTCTAATTTCTAATTTCAACGTTCCGTGAACGCTTATATTTTATCTTTGTTTACCCCGGTTTGTCTGTAAAAAAGACCAGCAAGTCTGGCTCATGGCAAACCTATCTATGAACCGGATGGGAAGATGCCGCTACGAGACAACCTATGACATAAAACGTAAGTGGAGACAAATAATGGAAGATCTATGGCTCTCTGTAGACGATATTGCGGCTTATCTCGGCATCAAGAGGAGATGCTGCGCATGACATCATCCAGCTTAAAAACATCCGGCATCCGGGACAACCACCATCGTGGAACGATAGGTGATTTTCTCAAAGAGAAGATCCTCCAAGGCTCAGATCTCTCATTCGTCTCTGCTTATTTCACGATTTACGCCTATGCTGCCCTGAAGGAAAAACTTGACCAGATCGATCATCTTCGGTTCCTGTTCGGAGAACCACAATTCATCCAATCACTTGACCCTGATAAAACAGAGAAAAAGGCCTTCAGGATTGAGGACGACGCCCTTTTGCTATCCAACCGCCTTGAGCAGAAACGAGTGGCTAAGGAATGTTCAGATTGGTTGAAGAGTAAAGTCGATGTCAGATCGATTATCAAGCCCGGCTTCCTCCACGGCAAGATGTACCACATGGACAACAATGGCGTTCAAGAAGCCATTATCGGAAGTTCGAACTTTACGGTGCACGGCCTTGGTCTGGGCGCTACGGGCAACAATATCGAGCTTAATCTGGAAGTTGATAGCACCAGAGATCGAAAAGACCTGAAGAAGTGGTTCGACGAAGTATGGAACGACAACACAATTGTTGAAGATGTCAAAACAGATGTTTTGAACTACCTCGCACAGCTATATGAGAACCATTCGCCGGAGTTCATTTACTTCAAGACACTCTTTCACATCTTTGAGGATTATTTGTCGGAGGCAGAACGTGGTGGCCTCCTCGACGAGAAGACCGGCTTCTTCGAATCCGACGTGTGGGACATGCTTTATGAATTCCAAAAGGACGGCGTAAAGGGCGCGATCAACAAAATCTTGAAGCATCATGGTTGCATCATCGCAGACAGTGTCGGCCTGGGGAAAACTTTCGAGGCATTGGCGGTCATCAAGTACTTTGAACTTCTCAATGGCCGCGTGCTTGTACTCTGCCCCAAAAAGCTGGAGGATAACTGGAGGGTCTACCGCGAAAACGATACTCGCAATCCCCTCCTAAGGGATCGGTTTGCGTTTACTGTGCTGGCTCACACCGATTTGGGGCGGGATGCCTACGAAACACACAATTGGGGCAATTACGACCTCGTGGTCATTGATGAGTCTCACAACTTCCGCAATAACGCCCGGGGCAAAGTTCAGGAGGACGGCACTCGCAAGACCACGCGTTACGAGTTCCTGATGGAACGGGTTCTTCAGACGGGCGTGGATACCAAGGTGCTGCTGCTCTCGGCAACCCCAGTGAACACCAGCCTCAAGGATTTGCGAAATCAGTTCCTGCTGATCACACAAGATCAGGACAGGGCCTTCCACGAATCGCTTGGCATATACAGCATTGCCCAGGCCATGAAGAATGCGCAGACCCACTTTACCCAATGGGCGGACCCGAAGAAGAACCCGGAACGTAAGGTCAGCCGACTGCTCGACGCCTTGGATTCCACATTTTTCAAACTGCTTGACGAACTCACGATAGCGCGGTCCCGTCGACACATCATCAGCTACTATGAAACCAGGGGTATGGGCGAATTCCCCAAAAGGCTTAAACCAATAGCCCTGTATCCGGCTACAGATATCAAGGGATACTTTCCTTCCTACGATGACCTGCATGCAGCTATCTCCGAATACAAGCTGAGCATTTTCAATCCGTCCGCTTATCTGAAAAACGCCTATGTGAACCGTTACATAAAGGACGGCGAGCAGTTGGTCCTTTTCAATGATCAGAGAAGGCGTGAATTCTATCTGATTGGCATGATGCGTACAAACTACCTGAAACGGCTCGAAAGCTCCGTGCACAGCTTCGAGGTGTCGATCGACCGTACGATCAAGAAGATAGACAACCTGTTGGAGAAAATCGAATATTTTGAGGGCAACTTCGATGAATACACTAATCCCGATCTGTTCAAGGACCAGGGCGAGGAAGAGGAGGCGGAACTGCTGGAAAGGCTGATGGTAGGCAAAAAGCTTCCGATCCGGTTGGAGCACCTGAAACGCACGGAATGGAAAAAAGACCTCAAAAAGGACCGCGCACAGTTGATTGCAATCCACGAGAAAGCTGCGGCCGTCACTGCGGACCGGGACGCCAAGCTTCAGGAGTTGAAGTGCCTGATCCAGAACAAAATCAACCACCCACTGAACGACGATAATCGAAAAGTGCTGGTTTTCACGGCCTTTTCCGATACTGCCAAATACCTCTATGCAAACGTAAAGGACTGGGCGTCTGAGGAGATAGGCCTGCACTGCGCTCTGGTTACCGGTACAGGCGACAACCGCACCACTTTCAAGCAGGCCGGCTATGCCCGCCAGACCGATTTTATCTCCATCCTGACCAATTTTTCACCCCGCTCTAAGCTCCGGGAAAAGATGCCAAATATGCCGCAGGAGGGCGAGATCGACATCCTCATCGCCACCGACTGCATCTCTGAGGGCCAGAATCTCCAGGACTGCGATTACCTCATCAACTATGATATTCACTGGAACCCGGTACGGATTATTCAGCGTTTCGGGCGAATCGACCGCCTTGGCAGCACTAATAAGCAGATTCAACTCGTTAACTTTTGGCCCACTGACGACCTGAACAAGTATATAAATCTTAAGGATCGCGTCGAAGCGCGCATGGCGATGGTGGATCTTGCTGCCAGCGGTGCGGACAATCTTCTCGATCCCGATCAACTCGAAGCTCTGGTTGCTGGAGAACTGACCTATCGTGAGAAGCAGCTCATCCAGCTCAGAGACGAGGTGATCGATCTGGAGGAGATGGACGACAACGTCTCACTCAGTGAATTCACACTCGATGATTTTCGGGTTGAGCTCATGAATTTCCTGGCAAACAATCGTAAGTTGCTGGAGGAAGCCCCTATGGGCCTCTATGCCGTAACACCGACACTTGACGGAATGAAGGGCGCGACATTGTTTGACAAGAACTGGCACAAGATCGTGAAGCCCGGTGTGATATTCTGCTTGCGGCACAAGAACCCACCGCAGGAGAAACGATCCTCCAATGTTAATCCCTTGGGACGGTATTACCTGCTCTATATCCGTGATGATGGCACTGTCCGCTTCACTTTTACCCAGGCAAAGAATATCCTCTCCATGTTCCAGAAGCTCAGTGTCGGGAGGGCCGCACCGTATCAGGCGCTCTGCGACCTGTTTGACCGGGGGACGGAAAACGGCACCAAGATGGAGAAATACAGCGATTTGTTGGCCAAGGCTATCAACGCAATCGTCCGCACGTTCCAAAAACGGACCGCTGCCGGGCTGCAGTCCGGCCGGGATTTTGTGATCCCCGACAAGCAGGAGCAGGCCACTGATGCCTTTGATTTCGAACTCATCACCTGGCTTGTCATCAAGGAGGACAGGTTATGAGCAGACTCAGAAAGAGCGGCGGTTATCGGGATCTGCGCACCTTTCGGTCCGCCACGCTCATTTATGATGCCACATATTGGTTTTGCGAGAAGTATCTCAATCCGCGCTCTCGTACGGTCGATCAGATGGTACAGGCTGCCCGCAGTGGACGCCAGAACATCGCCGAAGGCTCCCGAGCTGCCGCGACGTCCAGCCAAACCGAGTTACGTCTCGTCAATGTTGCCCGCGCCAGCCTTGAAGAGTTGCTGCTCGACTACGAGGATTTCCTCCGGCACCGCCGGCAGTCACAATGGGCCAAGGACGATTCCCAAGCACAGGCGGTTCGGCGAGTGGCAAGCGATCATCAGTCGGATGGGTCGGATCTGACCGATCAGCAACGAGCCGCGCTGTATGCCAAGTGGCTTGAATATGACGATCCTTTTGTTCGCGCCAATGCGCTGATCTGCCTGATTCACCAGACGAATTACCTGCTCGATCAGCAGATCTCCGCGCTCGAAAAACAGTTTGTTGAAGAGGGCGGCTATAGCGAACAGCTCGCCTCAAAACGGCTTAAGCATCGGTCTGATCAGACTGATAGGTCAAGTTTTCCACCCTGCCCGCAGTGCGGAAAACCCATGGTGTTGCGTACGGCGAAGACCGGCCAAAACGCCGGAAAACAGTTTCTCGGATGTTCCGATTACCCTGACTGCAAAGGAGCAAGAAATTTGTGAGAATCGGTCCGATCCGTCCAATCAGACAGATTCGACCGATACAGGAAAGAAAACCATGAAACACCAAATTGAGAGAGACCTCCAGGCATTTGCCAAGACCGATATAGAAACAGCCGCTATCGGCCTGTTCAATACCCTGGGTTACCAGAGTAAGAAGACTCTCGATCTCGACAGTACACCGGACGCCTTTCTTGCCGAGTTCGACAAACGTGACCGGAAATTCCGCAAAGACAAGGCCCTGTTCGACCGCTGGAAGTCCGTCGAATTCCTGTTTCAGATTACGGATGACGAGGTGCGCAATGCCGGCGCGCAGGGGACGCTTTTTGATTCCGGGTTTGATCACGGAAATTACCAGTCCTACCTGTTCTTCGCCCTCGACCTGAAGAAGAACCATTACACGCGCTCCCAGCTCGCAGACATCACGCGGGAAATTAATTTGCTGTTCGATATGCCCGCCATGTTGCTTGTACGTCACAATGGTGCACTGACATTCTCCGTCATTGACCGACGGCTGAACAAGAAAGATCAAAGCCGCGATGTGTTGGAAAAGGTCAAGCTGATCAAAGACATCCGCTATCAGGACCCGCACCGCGCACACATCGAAATCCTGCATGACCTCGCACTCCCCACGCTGATGGCGAAGCACGAGTGCAAAGACTTCAAACAGCTTCACGAGGCATGGCGTATCACGCTCGACACCAACGAATTGAACAAGAAGTTCTACCGTGAGCTTGCGGACTGGTATTTTTGGACGCTGGATCATGTCGAGTTCCCCGCCGATGTTGAGAAGGACGAAGCCACACGCAACGCAACCAACGTCATTCGGCTACTCACGCGGTTGATCTTCTGCTGGTTCCTCAAGGAAAAGGGCCTCATCCCCGCTGACCTCTTCAGTGAACGCAAGCTCGCCACCGTTCTCAAGTCTCTGAAAGATGAAGACAGCTCATTCTACAGGGCCATTCTCCAAAATCTGTTCTTCGGCACACTCAATCAACGCATGAATGCCGGCGGTCGGGAGAACCGAAGATTCGCAAACGATGGGGCTTTCCTGGAACGAAAGGATGAATACGGCGTGAAGAACCTCTACCGCTATCAGAAGCTGTTTGGTATTGCAGAAGAAGAAGCGGTCAAGCTGTTTTCAGATACTCCATTCCTGAATGGTGGGCTGTTCGACTGTCTGGACAAAGAAGACGATTTGGGCAAGGTCATCTACGTTGATGGTTTTACCCGCAATGCACGGAAGCAGCCCAAGGTTCCTAATTTCCTATTCTTCTCCGATTATCAGACCCTAGATCTCAGTGACGCCTACGGCGACAAGAAGAAAAAGAAGGAGAAGGTGCGGGGCCTGATCAACCTGCTGGACAGCTACAAGTTCACCGTTACAGAGAACACCCCGATCGAAGAGGAAATCGCCCTCGATCCCGAACTGCTTGGAAAGGTTTTTGAGAATCTCCTGGCCAGTTACAATCCTGAAACCGGGACCACTGCCCGCAAGCAGACCGGCTCCTTCTACACGCCCCGCGAGATTGTCAACTACATGGTGGACGAATCGCTGATTGCGTACCTGGAAAGTCAATTGAAGGCGAAGGTGCCGAAACTTGCGGAGATGAAGGACCTCCAGGATTTGTTGAGGGAAGTCTTTGCATACACAGAGAAAGCCCATCCCTTTGATGAAGAGGAAGTCGAATCCCTCATCGACGCGATCGACACATGCAAGATCCTTGATCCTGCCTGTGGCTCGGGCGCATTCCCGATGGGGGTTCTGCACAAGCTCGTGTTCATACTCGGCAAGCTCGACCCGAACAATGATCGTTGGAAGCAGAAGCAGATAGCGAAGGCTGAACAGATCCCGGATGTGTCAGCGCGTGAGATTGCGGTCGGCGCTATTGAGAAAGACTTTGAGACGAATGATCTTAATTACGGACGCAAGCTTTACCTGATTGAGAACTGCATCTACGGGGTAGACATTCAAGCCATCGCCATTCAGATCTCGAAACTGCGTTTCTTTATCTCTCTCATCTGCGATCAGCGAACCAACAAGAACAAGGCCCAGAATTGTGGCGTCCGCCCGTTGCCAAACCTGGAGACCAAGTTCGTCGCAGCCAATACACTTATTTCCCTGGACCGAGGGAAGGGTCAACAATTGCCAATGACCGACCCGCGCCTACCCAAACTGGAGAGTGAGCTGGCGGCCGTGCGTCACAGACACTTCGCCGTCCAGCGCAGGCGTGATAAGCTCGCGTTGCAAAAACGCGATGCTGAGATTCGTAAAGAAATAGCCGGCGTACTCGCAGGTGGCGGCATGAGCGGTGAGGCCTCTTATCAGTTCGCCGCATGGGACCCGTACGATCAGAACGCATCTGCCCCATTCTTCGATCCCGAGTGGATGTTCGGCATTATGACCGGATTCGATATTGTTATCGGAAATCCGCCATACCTCAGAATTCAAGGCATAACGAACAGCACGCCTCACCTCGCAATGGAGTACAAGAGGGCATTTCGCTCCGCCACTGGCCGTTTTGATCTCTACTGTCTATTTGTCGAAGCCGGGCTCGCCTTCTTGAATCCTAATGGCATTGTGAATTACATCATGCCTCTCAAGTGGACGAATAGTGACTTTGGGAAGGGACTCCGGAGTATTGCTTCAGACGGCAAGCATGTATTACGAGTGATTTCTTTGGAAGCCTTGCAGGTTTTCACCGCCTCTACCTATTCATCTCTTGTCTGGTTCTCCAAATCAATGGTTGATAAGTTCACATACGCCGAGGTGCCAGAAAACATAGCCGATATCTACTCGGTTAAACGATGGCTGGTCTCCAAATCCATTGCTGATTCCGTTCAGATCACTTCTTCAAGGCTGTCCGCAAAAGCATGGGTGTTATCAGGCGCGGCGGGGTCCACTAGTATTTTTGATCTGCTAGACAAACTGGCTCGACAACCATGGACCGTTAAGGAGGTCTTCAAGAACATAAGCCAAGGCGTTGTTTCGATTGGTGACAAGATCTACCTTCTAAAAGGGTATATCACCGGCGACATCTTTGTGGGTTACTCTGAGCAGACAGCGTCTAACGTCGAACTTGAAGGTCAGGTTATGAAACCCTTGCTCAAAGGAGATGATGTCAAGAAATATCGCCCCCTTAAGATATCCTATCACGTGTTGTATCCTCATTACGAAAAGGATGGCAAAACCCATCCTATTCCAGAAGACATCTTCCAGGCTAGATACCCACTTGCATACGCTTACTTGAAACCCTTTCAGCCGCAACTAACTCAGAAAAAGATTAAGTATAAGACTAACCCAACGTATTGGTATAGTTTGCATCGTTCGAGGGAAATGCCCATGTTTGAGCAGACAAAGATCATCACACCTGAAATCTCTCTTGGCACAAATATGACACTGGACACCGATAACCTCTACCATAACACAAAGTGTTACAGCCTGGTAAAGAACAACGCTATCGCTGAGGACTACAAGTTCTGGCTGGCCATTCTGAACTCTTCTCTGATGTGGTTTTTCCTTCATTCCACCGGCTATGTTTTACGGGGGGGCTTTTTCACTTTCAAGACTAAGTACCTGGAACCATTTCCCTTGCCGAAGTTGGCGAACACAAACGATCAGCAACCGCTTGTTGAGTTAGTTGATGAAATACTGTCGCTAAAGAAGAATGAGGATGCGAATGTCTCGCAACAGGAGTCACAAATAGACCAAATTGTCTACCAGCTTTACGATCTCACACCGGATGAAATCGCCATCGTGGAGGGGCGGGACACATGAAAGCTGGCATTCCCTCATCTGACTTGGTCCACTTGGCCTGCAGCCTCCTGAAGCAGGACACCTACTACGACAAGATGGACTTGTTCCTGCGCGTGAATGCCGCTGCTTATAAGGCAAGCGACCCGTTCCAGAAGCGGCAAGACGCGTTGGCCACGATCGTTGACGGGTTGCACAGGGGGCCGCCGAGCCCGAAATCCCGGAAAGCGATCAATGGCTTGCAGGAGCGCGACTACGCCATCATCATTTCCGTGATCCGCAAGATTCCGAACAAGATTCTCGAGGAAAACCAAAAACTCCTTATGTGTTACGATCAGGCGGTAACAAGAGCTGGAGGTGAAACATGACGACAGAAGCCATAAACTTCGTCCAAGGTTCGCTTTTTGAAGAGGACTACCTGATCCGTACGCTGGGTGATTTGGCTCGCAAGGCCGATGTCGCTCTCACGGAGCTAGTCGCAAATGCTTGGGATGCGGGAGCGTCCAAGGTCGACATTACTATTCCCGAGGAACGTAATCAGAAATTGATAATTGAGGATGATGGTATCGGGCTGACTAAAAAGGAATTCCATGCTCGATGGATGAAATTGGGCTACGACCGCCTTCGGCATCAGGGCCCGAAAGTTGAATTTCCACGCGGGCGGAACGGCACTCGTTTAGCCTATGGTCGCAACGGTATTGGTCGACATGGTCTTCTGTGTTTCAACAATCAATACACGGTCATCACACGCAAAGACGACGAAGAATCCACGTTTCATATCAGCACTCTCAGCGAGTCAGAGCCTTTCGTGCTGCAGAGCGAATCCAGTCGAGAGGCTCTTGGAAATAGCACTCGTCTTGAAGTTCTTGTTCAGCGCAATCTGCCCAATCCCGATAGAATTCTTGAGGTGATCTCGGCTCGTTTTCTGCACGACCCACAATTCGTAGTCAACATCAATGGGAGGTCTGTTCCACTTGAGGAACACGAAGGTCTCATTGATCAGTCCCCGTTGAATGTTAATGACGATATTACTCTTGACATCTTGTTCATTGATACCCAGAAAGCCGCTCGCTCTACTCTCTACCAAGGCGTAGCGTTCTGGCAGGGCGGTCGCTTGGTGGGCGAACCTTCGTGGACCTTGGGCGATGATACAATATTGGATGGTCGAACACGTTTCGCTAAACGATATACATTTGTGGCGAAGACCAATGACCTTGCCGAATATGTCAACGAGGACTGGACGGGTTTTCTTCGAAACGATGTCATGAATGAAGTCTATAATGTGCTCTCGCAACATATCAAAGGAGCATTTAGCAATCTAGCTAAGGAACAGATAGACGAGACAAAATTGTTGATCCGGAATGAGTTCAAAGAACAGTATTCCGAATTATCCCCTTTGGGAAAATTCGAGGTTGATGAGGTGATTGAGCATGTCGTTGATACCCATCCCACAAGCAATCAAGAGACTCTTGGTATTGCCGTGGAAGCAGTTATCAATCTGGAGAAGACCAGGAGCGGGAAGGCGCTTCTTCAGAAACTCAGCCAATTTTCGGATGACGACATCTCGGGGCTGAACAGACTTCTCGACCAATGGACCATCAAAGATGCGCTATCGGTACTTGATGAAATCGACCGCAGAATGTGCGTCATCGAAGCGATCGACAAACTCTCGGGAGACTCGCAGATCGATGAACTGAAAATCCTCCATCCGTTGGTTACCGAAGCACGGTGGCTTTTTGGACCAGAATTCGATTCTGCAGAGTACACCTCCAACCGGCAATTGCGCACGATCGTTAAGAAGATATTCAAGGTCGATTCCGATGGAAATACTTTTGAGAACTATCGGAAGAGACCTGATCTCTTCCTGCTCAGTGATTCAACGGCATCCGTGACCGGAGCGGAGCAGTTTAACCCCGATACCGATCTGGTGGAAATGCGGCGAATCCTAATTATTGAGCTGAAACGCGGTGGTTCGAGTCTTTCCCGAGACAATAGAGACCAGGCCGTTCATTACGTCGAGGATTTTATTGGTTGCAAAGAATTAACTGGCAACCCACATATCTTTGCTTTTGTTGTGGGGGAAACTATTTCGGGGAAAGTCTTTGAAATACCTGAGGTCGCAAACAACGGCCATGTGTACGTCACCACTTTCGCACAGTTAGTTGATACAGCACAGAGAAGATTGTTCAATCTTCGGGAGAAACTGACAGAACGTTATACAGGAGTTACCGGCGTGGAATTAGCAAAAAAGCTCAAGCAAATGGAGTTGAGCGAACTTTTAAACGATAAGAAATGAAACAAACAGCTGGTATCTTAGCCCGGTTATGGGCAACTCTGTCAGGTCAACGAAACTCAAACTCTCTGGGGCAATACGACCTGCCGTAATGCCGCTGACGGCTCAGGAATTCGATATCATCGTCAACGAAATGGGGAACAAATTAATGGAATAAGGATGGACCTCTCCGAACTCAGGCTATGGAACTTCAGGAAGTATGGCAAAGGCAGAACGGTCCAGCCAACCCTGTTCGATTTCATGGAAAGAGGGCCAGGGGATGAATGAACTTGCTCCCAAAGAATCCGGCGGAGAGTTCCTGCTTTATCAGACCGGGGACGGCCGCATCCGAATTGAGACCAGGATGCAGGAAGAAACCGTCTGGCTCACCCAGGATCAGATGGCACAGTTTTTTGGAAAAGCCAAATTTACCATTAATGAACATATCAAGAACATCTTTATTTTCTACCAAACCCACCCATTACTACAATCTGGATGTCATTATTGGTGTGATCAGGCTTTGACAAGAACAGGAGAAGAATAACCATGGCAAAAATCGAAGGATTCAGAATCAAAAATTACCGTGTGTTGAAAGACGTGACACTCGGGAAACTATGGAACATGCAACAAGCTAAGCCACTGACGCCCATGACTACGGTTATCGGGAAAAACGGTGTCGGCAAGAGTTCTCTGTTCGATGCTTTTGGCTTCCTTGCTGATTGTCTGAAATTGGGTGTTGAAGAAGCCTGTGATACCAGAGGGCGGGGAGGATTTGATCGTATTCGTTCTCAGGGAAGGAATGACCCGATTGGGTTCCATATCTATTACAAGCAAGACAGGACTGCCCGGCCGATCACTTATGAACTTGCAATTGATACAGATAAAACCGGTCGCCCCTACGTAAAACTGGAACGTCTTCGCCAGCGGCGCAAGGGACAAAAATATGGCTGGCCTTTCTCGTTTCTTTTATTGAATGAAGGTAAAGGAGTCGTGTGGAAAGGAGAGGAATCGGGGCGGCAGATTGATGAGAGCAAAGACCAACTTGACCTATTCCAGTTGATAAAAAACATTGAATCAAGAACGCAAACAGAAGGAAGCCGGGGAACAAAAGTTATTGAATTGGAGGACAAACGAAAACTTGGTATTGCAACCCTTGGTGCCCTGAAACAACATCCCAGGATATCGGCCTTTCGACAGTTCATCGAAGGATGGTATTTGAGTTACTTTACACCAGATGCCGCCCGCAGCATGCCTTTGGCTGGTCCACAGAGACATTTGAATATCCACGGAGATAATCTCGGCAATGTCGTTCAGTTCATGGAGCGCGAACATCCCAGACGTTTCAAGAGCATTCTGAATCGCATCGCCGAAAAAATACCAGGCATCGATAAGATTGATACAGAAGAGAGTCCGGACAAACGACTGCTTCTCCGTTTTAATGACAAAGGTTTTAATGACCCGTTTTATGCCCAGCAAATGTCTGACGGTACGCTTAAAGCGTTTGCTTATTTGTTGTTGATGGAAGATCCAACGCCTCCGCCATTCATCTGTATTGAAGAGCCTGAAAACGGTCTTTATCACAAACTCCTTGAAACTTTGGCAACTGAATTCCGAGCGCGCGCAACCGGCAAGAAAAATGCTCCGCAACTCTTTATCACAACCCATCAACCCTATTTTGTCGATGCTCTCTCGCCGGATGAAACCTGGATTCTTGAAAAAGGCACAGACGGATTTGCGAACATTCGCAGGGCCAGCGATGATGCAACTGTCAAGGCCATGGTTGATGAAGGCTTACCGCTTGGCAGCCTCTGGTATAGTGATTATCTGGACGCGAGGTAAGCCAAATGCATTTTGAAATTCTCCTGGAAGATGCGTCAGGAAAAATCGCGTTGAAATCGATTCCGGAAAAGATACTTGGTCCAAATGGGCAAGATCATAGCTATAGAATATTTTCCTACAAAGGCATTGGCCATATTCCAAAAGATCTAAGAGGAACAACAGATCCGCAAAAGCGGATTTTTCTGGATCGATTACCCAAGTTACTCAGAGGATATGGGAAAAACCTCCAAGACTTTCCTGCTGCGGTTGTCGTGGTCGTAGACCTGGATGATAAGGACTGCTTGGTGTTCAAACAAGAGATGCTCGATATTCTGAATGCCTGCAATCCACAGCCAACAACACTGTTCAGGATTGCGATAGAGGAAGGCGAAGCCTGGTTATTGGGAGACCGTAACGCCGTAAAAGCTGCCTACCCTCGTGCAAAAGAGCGGGTTTTGGACGCTTATGTGCAAGACAGCATTTGTGGTACATGGGAAAAACTCGCGGATGCCGTCTATCTGGGAGAATCGCAAAAACTTAAACAATTAGGATGGCCGCATACCGGACAAGCTAAATGCGAATGGGCGAATAATATCGCTCCCCACTTAGATGTGGAAAGTAATCAATCGAGAAATTTTCAAGTTTTCCGTGACGGAATCAGAAATCTGATGCAAGGAGGGCTAGGGGATGAATGAACTTGCGCCTAAAGAATCCGGCGGAGAGTTTTTGCTGTATCAGACCGAGGATGGCAGCTCCCGCATCGAAGTTCGGCTGCGGGGCGAGACGGCTTGGCGGACACAGCAACAGATGGCGGACTTGTTTTTCTGGGTAATTATGATGTGGATATCGAGCATCAGCAGCGAATCGGTCACCTGTTCGGGCCTCTGCCGCCTGAAATGCAAGCGGAGTAAATCAACAGAGTCATAAATGACGAGGAATTCCAGGCTGAGATTTTATCTGAACTTCATGAAGAAAAAATTGATGAGGATAGCGTATGACTGATAGAGGGCTTTGCCCGTGCAATTCCGGCAAACCTTATTCTAATTGTTGTAAGTCTTTACTGACCGGGGATAAAAATGCAATTACCGCAGAGACTCTGATGCGGTCAAGATACACAGCTTACGTTGAGCGGAATACAAATTATCTTCTTAAAACTTGGCATTCATCAACTAGACCGGCAAATATTGATCCTGCAACTATTCCTGAATGGTACGGTCTTCATATTGTTAATACGGAAGCAGGGGGTGAAACCGACGATAAAGGTCTTGTTGAGTTTAAAGCCACATCCCTTTCACACAAAAAAATATGGCGGCTCCACGAAACAAGCCGTTTTGTCAAGGAAGATGGGCAGTGGTTTTATGTTGATGGAGATATTCTCGGAGATTCCCCACCAGTTAGGAAAAATAAAAAGGTTGGCAGAAATGAACCTTGTCCCTGCGGTAGTGGCAAGAAATTCAAGAAATGTTGTGGGCCATAGTTGATTATGAAAGATCGAAAGCGTCTACAGGAATTAAAAAACAGAGTAAAAGCAATTTGGTAAGCGTTCACAGGGCACCGTATCTGCTTTGTTGTCGGGCACTTGAAGTACAGGGAGTACGTCTGCGTACCCGTGCCTCGCATCTGCAAGCACCCTGTAAACGCTTACAGTTCGGTGGGTTGTGCGGTAAAAAAGGGCGTTGTAATCCCGTGAACGGTTACGCAATTTGGTATAGTTTTCAAAAAATGCAGGCGCAAAAAAGAAAGAATAATAAATCGGAGAATTTTAAATGACTACAAAAGCCAACTTTATACTAAATGAGGCATTATCAATGAGCTATTTTATGGCTTGACAACGATGGCCATTGAGTTCACTGCCATAGGACGGGAAAAATGGGCTCTCGAACCAAGCATAAGTGGACCTTTCGTGCCCGCTTAAGAAAAAGCGCTTTTGGTTGGCGTTCACAGCCGGCCATAAAGCGAATCAAAGAGGCGGTGTCGGAAATAAAGAAGGCAGCCCGCAAGGACCCCGTTATGGGGGCCGAGGGTGCGGTATTATTTTTAGAAAAACTGTCACCGGCACTTGAGCATGTGGACAGCTCGTCAGGTGCCATTGGTACGGCGGTTAACAACGCCATCAATGCGCTGGCGCCGATCATTGCCAAGGCGCCGGCTGATGATGATTTGCGCGGCAAATGGCTGGAGCGCCTTTGGGATGCTATTCAAGAGGACCGGATTCCCTACATTGAGCTTCTTCCCGACTATTGGGGAGAACTGTGCGTCACTCCAGAACGTGCCTCGTACTGGGCGGATGAGTTTATCGATAACGATAGCCCTATTGCTATCGCCCGCGCTTGCGAAGAAATCCTGCTTTCAAGCGGCATGGCCGAAGAGGCTTACAATCGCTATGCCATCGAGGCCAATCAGAAGACGACCTACTTGGCGACGTTTCGCGCCACCGCCAAGAAATACCCGCACAATGAGGCGAGCGATATCCTGGGTGATCTCGTAGCCAGCACTCCGGGAGATGAAGGCAAGTGGTTTGCCGCGGCAAAGTCTGTGGGGCTTTACAGTGAGGCCGTCGAACTTGCCAATCGCACGCCCTGTGATCCGAGAACTCTCACCCGGGCTGCACGGGATATGGAGGTAACAAAGCCGCGATTTGCCATCGAAACCGGGATGGCAGCGCTCAGGTGGCTGGTTGAGGGTTATGGATACGAAATCACTGGCATGGATGTGTGGGCGGCCTACAACCACACCATGAAGGCCGCCGAAAATGCGGAAGTCAAGACCGAAACCTTTGAACGTATCCGCAAACTCGTTGCGGGTGAGGTCCCCGGTGATCGTTTTGTCACCAAGGTCCTCGGTCGAGAACTCGGTCTGAATTAACTGAATAATTACAGCTATTGAAGAGTTCAAGATGAACTATGACAATAGCCATGAGAAACAATACGGTTTCTTCAGTTCCAGCTTTTAAGGGATCATGCCTCCGCCATCAGATTTCCGACCAGTTTGGAGAATCTGGAGGGATCATCCACCTTGCCGCCCTCGCCGATAACCGCAAGATCCAGCAACAGGTGTATATAGTCGTTGAGCTGCGCGTCGTTTTTGTCCTTTTCGAACATGGCGTGGATCTTTTCCATCACCGGATGGGCCATATTGAGCTCCAGCACGCGTTTGTTTTCCGGTGTCTCCTGACCGGCGGATTTGAGAATTTTTTCCATGTAACCACTCATATCATAGGTGTTGCCGGACAGGCAGGCCACCGAATCGGTGAGGCGCGTAGACGGGCACACCTCCTTGATGGTGTCTTGCAACTGCGCCCGGATGTGCTTGAACAGGGTTTCGTACCGGCCTTTTTTATCCTCGTCCACCTTGTCCAGGTCCAGATCGCCCTTTTCCGCACTCTTGAGCGGCTTGCCGTCATATTCGGTCAAGGTCTGGGTCACCCATTCGTCAACCGGGTCGGTCATTAGCAGGACCTCATAGTCCTTTGATTTGAGCTGCTCGAGCAGGGGGCTGTGGATCAGCGCCGACAAGTTCTCCCCGGTGATGTAGAAAATCTCTTTCTGGTCCGGCTGCATACCGGCAACATAGTCCTGAAGCGACTGCCACTTGCCGTCGGATTTGGTGGTCTTGTAGCGTAGCAGGTCGGCGATCTTGTCTTTGTTATCCAAATCGGTGTGCACCCCAGCCTTGAGAACGGCGCCGAATTCCTCCCAGAACTTTTCGTATTTCTCAGAGTCCATGTTTTTTAGCAGATCCAGGACCTTTTTGGCCAGATTGCGCCGGATGTTGCGCACTAGTCGATCCTGCTGCAGGATTTCCCGGCTTATGTTGAGATTTAGGTCCGGGGCGTCCACCACTCCCTTAACGAAACGTAAGTATTCCGGCATCAGCTCCTTGCAATCGTCCATAATAAAAACGCGTTTGCAGTAGAGCTGCACCCCGTGTTTGAATGCCGGGGAAAAAAGATCAAACGGCGCCTTGGAAGGGATATAGAGCAGGGCCGAATATTCAGTGGTGCCCTCCAGCTTCAGATGCAACTTTTCCAGCGGCAGCTGCCAGTCGTGGCTGATGTGCTGGTAGAATTCCTCGTACTCCTTGTCGTCGATGTCCTTTTTGTTTCTGGACCAGATCGCCTTCATGGAGTTGAGCGTTTCGGTTTTTACAACCTTGCGGGTGATTTCCCCGATGGGTTTGCCGTCTTTGTCCTTGAGTTGTTCTTCATCTGGAATCGGTTCGTCCTTCTCCACGTCCATGAGGATGGAATAGGCCACGAAATCAGAATGCTGCTTGATGATGCTGCGGATGGTCCACTCGTCTGTAAAGTCCGGTTCGCCTTCTTCCCTTTTTTTCAGTTCCAAGGTAATGATTGTTCCACGGCTGTCTTTTTCAGCTTCGGTGATGGTAAACTTCCCGTCCCCTCGGGATTCCCAGCGCACTGCCTTGTCCGCGCCTGCAACACGGGTCAGCAGCGTCACCTTTTCAGCCACGATAAAGGAGCTGTAAAAGCCGACGCCGAACTGACCGATCAGCTCCGGGGTGAGGGTGTCGTCCTTGTTGAGCTGTGCCAGGGTTTCGATGAAGGCCCCTGTGCCGCTTTTGGCGATGGTGCCGATATTTTCCAGCACTTCGTCGTAGGTCATGCCGATGCCGTTGTCCGTGACTGTCAGCGTATTTTTGATCCTGTCCAGTTCGATTCGGATGCTGAATTCCGTGTCATTTCCCAGAATTCCCTCCTCGGTCTGGGCCTTGAAACGCAACTTGTCGATGGCGTCCGAGGCATTGGAGATCAGTTCCCGCAGAAAAATTTCCTTGTTTGAATATAGCGAGTTGATGATCAGGTTCAGCAACTGTTTGACTTCAGTCTTGAATTCATGGGTTTCGGTCCTGGCTGTCATTTATCTGGATACCTCCGGTTTTTAAAGGAAATCATATTTCAAGGTTTTTGCAATGTAATCAGATCTGCCATCGCAAAAAAAAGCGACTATCGCCGCTTTTAAAAAACTTCGTTTATTCGGATTATATAATGCGTGCGAATTCAAAATTGTCAAGACAGGCAACGCTCCTTTTTAGACAAATGAATCCGATGAGTCTAAAGATTCGACACTGCTTCCCCTGAGGAGACCTGTGCCCCCTCGAATGTGGCCATTTCAAGGTATATCTTGAGACCGGCCTCTATGAGTCCCATTGCCAGGGCTGCTCCGGTGCCTTCCCCAAGGCGTAGATCAAGATCCAGAACAGGCTTCAGCCCAAGGTGTTCGAGCTGAATCCTGTGACCGCACTCGACAGACTGGTGAGAGGCAAACAGATAGTCTTTGACCAGGGGTTGAAGGTTATGGGCTACAAGGGCACCGGCAGTAGAAATAAAGCCGTCCGTCACCACCGGTGTTTTTTTTGAGGCTCCACCCAAAATGACCCCGCATATGGCCGCAATTTCAAGGCCACCCACTGCAGCAAGCGTCCCGATAGGATCCTGAGGATCCGGTCTGTGTTTCTCAAGGGCCTTTTCGATAATTTCTGTCTTGTGCGACAGGGCCTCGTTACCGATCCCTGTCCCCCTGCCGGTTACATCTCGCGCAGACTTGTCACAAAACACGGCAGTAAGGGCGCTGGCAGGGGTTGTGTTGCCGATTCCCATTTCTCCCGTGGCAAGAATAGTAGTCCCCCCTGAGATGGCCTTTTCTGCTAATTCCGAACCTTTTAGAATTGCCGAGATGGTTTCTTCCCTGGTCAAGGCAGGTTCCCTGACCATGTTCCTGGTCCCGTGGGCCACTTTGCAACGAATTAATCCTGCCAGTTCCGGAAAATCGTAATCCACCCCTATGTCCACCACCATGACGTCGGCACCCACATGCCTTGCAAGGACGTTTATCCCTGCGCCACCTGAAAGGAAGTTGCGAACCATTTGAAAGGTGACGTCCTTGGGGAAGGCGCTCACACCCTCTTCAGTTACCCCGTGGTCTCCGGCAAATACTAAAACCGTTTTTTGGGGAAGAGAAGGCCTCAGGTCTCCGTGAATCAGGATATATTTTTTTGCAAGTTCTTCCAAGCGGCCAAGGCTATCTTTGGGCTTGCTCAGGTTGTCGAGGTGAGCCTGAATTTTGTGCTCTTGACTGTAGTCTATCGGATCAATTGATCGCAGAAGTTTCTCAAGTCTTTGTCTCACTTATTGCTATTTCCTTTCAGTTCCAAAGGCAGTCCTGCCACAACGAGGACCACCCTGTCGCAGATTTCGGCAAGTCTCTGATGTAGCTGCCCGGAAAGATCTCTGTATTTTCTGCCCATAGCTTCACCCGGCACCAGGCCTAGTCCAATTTCATTTGATACCATAATTGTAGGACCGGTTGTTTCCGAAAGCGCATCAAAAAGATCCAGGGCTGACTGCTCAATAAAATTTGGTTTATATTTCATAAGGTTTGACATCCAAAGGGTCAGACAATCAATAAGAATCACAGAGTATATTCCTGAACACTTTCGGATAATATTCGGGACCTCTGTCGGTTCCTCTACTGTCTCCCACTGGGGCCCACGTTCCAATCTGTGTCTTTGAATCTTTTCCTCCATCTCTTGATCCAGAGGCTGGGCAGTGGCCACATACAGTCCTTTGGTAGTGCCCTTATCTGCAGCAACTATATGCTCTTCACCGAGCTTTAAGGCATACTTGCTCTTGCCACTCTGTGCCCCCCCGAGGATCAGGATATTAAATGCCATTGTGATTTCGTGTCTTCGTCATTTCGTGCTTTCGTGATCAATTTTTTATCTTCAAACCTTTTTGGTTCCGGCTTGTCCAGATTACAGTGAACAAGGCTTTTTACCGAACATATAGACTTGGGGCCGGGGAAAAAATAACTTGGCATTTTCATCACATCTTTAAGGACTTTCTGTTTTGACAGAGGAAACTCTACTTTTTTCTGACTTTGACACGCTCTACCACCTTCCGGTAATATACCTGGTTCTTTTCCAGATTGATGGGCCTCTTGCGTGACATGTTGGCCTTGGTCACCATAAGGTTTATTTTCTGGGCCTGCCGGTAACGCTCCTGTTCATCTTCCAGACTTTCCAGCAGGTCTGTTGCAGTCTTGATCTCCTTCTCACTCTGGAGCTCCGGAGGTACAAAACCGGCATTCTTGAGAATTTTGTATGCCATCCGAAGGTCCGGAGGTATTAACGAATTGTCTTCAAAGACCAGTGGTTTGCCTTTACCCTTAATGTCGTCAAGATCCCCCCGTTCAATAGCTTTCCTGATCCGGTTTTCTGCTATTTTATGAAAATTGAACATGGCCGGGCATTTCTCCAGGTTGTTAGTAAGGGAACCATAGAGTAATAATAGCTTAATGATTCCACTGAAAATACCCCATCTGCTGCGTTGCTTCAATTCCCTCGTCACTGCGGCGTACGCAAGTACGCCTCATTCCTCGGGAATCTCGCGCCTTGCATCTGGAGCATTTTGAGCGAAATATGGAAATCCATATACTATCAAATTATTATAAAAGAAGTTGCTTGTAAAATACCAGATTTATTTGAGTGCTGGAAGTCTGGCTGCAAGTAGCTCAGTAGCTTATACCAAAATATTCTATATTCTAGAGAATCATGCTTTTAGAGCTTGGGTTAGAAAATTTCGTACTCTTCGAAAAAGTATCTCTTTGCTTGTCAAGCGGGCTTACTGTGCTCACAGGAGAGACTGGTGCAGGCAAGTCCTTACTTGCTCAAGCCATGAAACTGATCCTTGGGGCCAGGGCTGATTTGCAGCAAATCAGGATCGGGACAAAGCAGGCCTTGGTGCAGGCAGTGTTTGATGCCTCACCTGAGATCCGAAGTCAACTGGAGGATATGGGGATATCCTGTGAGGATGAACTGGTCATAAGGAGGACGGTCCCGCAGACCGGAAGGGGGAGAATATATGTAAATGGGGCTATTGTGAGCCTTCAGGACTTGAGGCAAATTGTATCAGGTCTGGCAAGTCTTGCCGGACAGCACGAATACCAGGAACTCCTTCGCAGGGAGAGACACGGACCCTGGCTGGACCGCTTTTCCGGGCTTGGACATAAAGTGGACCAGATAACCAGCTTATATCAAGAGGCTAAGGGGCTTCAAACAGATCTCCAAAGGGCAGTCGCGACGAAAGAAGAGGCGGCAGAAAAAGTGGATAGGCTCCGGCAGGAGGCGGCAGAAATTGACAAAATTGCTCCCCTGCCGGGAGAGGAAGAAATGCTTGAGCAGGAACTCAAGGTGTTAAAGGCCACTGAGGCCTTGCGAAACTTGGGAGATAACTGCTACAGGACCCTTTATGCGAATAAAGGATCAATCCTGGAGAAGTTGGCAAGTTGCAGGCAGGACCTTAAACATATGGCAGACCTTGATCCCACCCTGGGAAAGACCGTAAAAGAACTGGACTCCGTGGCCTATCAGGCAGAAGAGGTGGCGTGGACTGTTCGTGATTATATTCATGGCCTTCCAACAGATCTCTCCAAATTGGAACGGATTGAAGAACGAATCTACGGGCTCAGGGGGCTCAAAAGACACTTTGGCCCAACAATTGAGGACGTCCTGGCCTATCGAAATAACATTGAGATAAAGCTTGCGACCCTTTACGAAAAAGGCGACCGGATAGAGGACCTGAAGACAAAACTCGAAGAAAAAGAAAAAAGGCTCGTAAATGCCGCCTTGGACATGAGTAAAAAAAGACGTCAGGGGGCAAAGGAACTTTCCAAGGCTATTAAAGCCGAATTATCTGACCTTAAGCTGGCCAAAACCGATTTTATGGTTGATGTCCAGGCCGTTGAAAGGCCCATAGCTTCAGACGTGGGACCCCTGGGGCTTGACAAGGTACAGTTTTTATTCAGTCCAAATGTCGGGCAACCTCTTCGGCCACTGGCGTCAATTGCTTCCGGGGGAGAACTCTCAAGAGTAATGCTGGCTTTAAGGGCCGCCCTTGCCAGGCAGGCAGGCATTGAAACCATTGTGTTTGACGAGATAGACGCTGGAATAGGGGGAGAGGTGGCGGAAAAAGTGGGCTTTAAACTCAAGGCACTATCTTCTTTTGGCCAGGTTGTCACCATAACTCACTTCCCACAGATAGCGGCAAAGGGCAATCATCACATAGCATTAGAGAAGGTAGTCAAAGGAGATAAGACAGCCGTTGTGATAAGGGAAGTAGAAGGAAACCAGCGCCTTGTGGAACTCACGAGGATGCTCGGTGGAGACAGGGAAACAGCCATGGCATATGCAGGAAAGCTTCTCGCGGGTTCAAAGGTTCGAGGTTCAGGAGTTCAGGGTTCACCGAAAATCTGAACCGTATTTCAAACCAGTATGAACACTCAATCACCAAATCACCAAATCACTCAATCACCAAATTCCCCTACCTGCCTGGTCCTTTATTCCGGCGGTCTGGACAGCATCCTTGCCTGCAAGATTCTTCAGGAGCATGGGATTCATGTCATAGCCCTTTATTTCATTACGCCATTTTTTGGTTATAAACTCAAAGGACGAGAAAAGATCTTAAAGAAAAAAGTGCTTGCCGATCAGGGGATAGAATTTAAGGAAATAGATATCTCCGATGCATACCTTGCAATGGTAAAGAACCCGGAACATGGCTATGGAAAATATATGAACCCCTGCATTGACTGTAAGATTCTGATGGTCAAAAATGCCATGGAGAGGCTTGAAGAATTCAATGCATCCTTTGTCGCCACAGGAGAGGTCCTCGGCCAAAGGCCTATGTCCCAGCGCAGAGATGCACTCAGGGTAATAGAGCGGGACAGTGGTGCTGATGGACTGCTTTTGCGTCCCCTCTCAGCCCTTCATCTCCGGCCCACAGACATGGAAAATAAGGGTCTGGTTGACCGATCAAGGCTGCTTGGATTGACCGGCAGAGGGCGAAAAGACCAGATAGCCCTTGCCATCAAACATGGCATAAAAGAATATCCGGCTCCTGCCGGTGGATGTGTGCTTGCCGACCCTATACTCTCCCTGAGATTTAAACGCATGTTCGAGCTTTGGCCAGAATTTGATGTTAATGACTGCGTCCTTGCTCAAATGGGAAAACACTTTCTCTTGCCTGACAAATCATGGTTGGTAATTGGTAGAGACGAAAGGGAAAATGTGCAGATTGTATCCATGATAAGGGAAGGGGACATCAGGCTCGATCTAACAGCAACTCCCGGCCCCACAGGACTTTGGCGAAAGATATATTCTGAAGTCAATGCAGACCTTGCGGCCGGCATCCTGTGCCGATACGCAAGAGTGAAAAAGCGTTTGGAAGAGGTCAAACTATCAGGCCCGGGAACTGAAAACATAAAAATTATCAGAACCGTGCCGGCTTCAGATGAAACTATCAATAGATATAGAATGTAGTTGGCAGATTCCTCAACATAGCGTATCTAAACTTGTTGTTATTATCGTAAAAAGACTTTAATCTGTTTGAGTGCAAGTGACTTTCAAAAAAATTATATCGTACGTCGCATGGGCTGGAAAATTTAAGCAACACCGCAGATTGGGTTTTTTCAGCGGAATCAGAAAGGAATTTTATAATCAATGTTACGCACAATTCGAAATAGTACAGGCTCCTGGCTTATTAAATTTATACTCGGTATTATTGTAATAGTATTCGTTTTCTGGGGTGTAGGAAGCTTCCGTTCCCAAAGACTTAATGTTCTGACAAAGGTAAATGGTGAAGATATCCTTATGGAATCCTATCGCCTTGCCCATGCCAACATGCTGGATAACTACAAGCAGATGTTCGGCGGGCAAATCCCTGAAGGTTTTCTGGACCGGATAGATATCAAGCAACAGGTCCTTAACGGCCTTATAAATGAGACACTGATCCGCCAGACAGCTAGTGAAATGGGCATATTAGTCAGCGACATAGATGTGCAGAACATTATCCTTGCGATACCTGCATTCAAACACAATGGAGTCTTTGACCAAAGACTTTATGAAAGGTCTCTAAGAGGGGCTCGATTGACACCCACGGCCTTTGAAGCACAAATGAGACAACATCTACTCACGGATAAATTAAAAGGCCTTCTCTTCTCCGGACTTGCTGTGACTGAAGCAGAGGCCAACGAGCACTATATGTTCGAAAACGAGGAAATCAACCTCGCCTATGTATTAATTAATGCCTCAGAATGCGAAACAGAAGTAAATGCTACAAAACAAGACCTGACCTTGTGGTACGAATCACATAGTGAAAATTATATGACAGAACCTCAGATAAAACTACGTTACCTAGCCCTTAACGAGTCCGATATTGACGATGCCAACGTGACGGATCTTGAGATAGAGGCCTATTACAAGGATCACAGGAATAAATATGAAGTCAAGGAACGCAGGCGTGCAAGACACATATTGCTCAGAATATCTGAAGACGCTGATGAAAATAGTATAGAAAAAGTCCAAAAAAAGGCACAAAAGATCCGTGAGCAAATAGAGAAAGGCAAAGACTTTGCAAAGCTCGCCAAGGAATATTCTGAGGATGCAGGAAGTGCCAAGGATGGTGGAGAGCTGGGCTTTTTTAGCAGAGGCATGATGGTAAAATCCTTTGAAGAAGCTGTATTCTCAATAAAGGAAGGGGAAGTGAGCAAGCCAGTTCTAACCCGTTTCGGCTGGCACATAATAGAGCTTGAGGAAATAGAGCCGGGCAGAGTAAAACCCCTAAACGAGGTAAAGAGTTCTATCGTCACCAGGCTCAAAGGGCAAAGAGCCAAAAACATGATATGGGATCAGGCCAATGAGGCCTATGACGAAATAATTCAACTTGGAAGCCTCAGCGCCTATGCGGAGCAACATAAAATTGAGCTTAAAACTACTGAACTCTTCAGCCGGAAGAAACCACCTGCTGCAATAGGGGGCAATCCGGAACTGCTGAAGACCTTGTTTGCCTTAAATTCCGGCGAGCTGAGTTCCTTGCTCCAGATACATCAGGGTATCCTTATAGCCGAAGTACTTGAGAAAAAGGCACCTTATCTGCCCTCTCTGGCAGAGGTCAAAAAGCAGGTAAAAAAAGATTATGTCAGGGAAAAGGTAAAAGAGCTGTGCCGCTTGAAGGCCCAAAAACTACATGAAGCGGCAAAGAAACAAGGTCTTGAGGCTGCGGCCAAAGACAAGGGACTAAAAATCCAGCAGACAGGCCTTTTCAAACGGACAGACAAGACCGCCAAAGGCAAGCTGCCTCCGGCCGTTGCCCAGGCTGGGCTCTCATTGTACGAAGGGAAAATATATCCTGATGAGATAGCTGAAAGCGGAAACAATTTTTACGTCCTGGCCTTCAAGGAAAAGAAAGACGCAGATATTGCCGATTTCCCCGCGCAAAAAGATGCCATCACCAAACGAATACTCGAGCAGAAGCAAAAGACCCTTTTTGAGGACTGGTTGAAACACCAATGGGAAAGGGCGTCCATCAAGCAGGTTGCAAAAATATAAATAATTCCGCTGAAAATACGTAATCTGTGATTTACTTGTCAGGTGTTCTGTAACCTGGAAAAGGCCTTTTCCAGAGCCATCATGTGCACCTTACCAGCAAAGTGCAGGGGACTTTTGCCTGACACAGGGTCAAAGGCCGATCCATCGGCCTTGCAAAGATACTGGATTTCTCTTCCGATGGTACTTAGTGCTTCATCCACGGACACCTCGATCATCCTGGGAATGACCTGCCAGGTAGCACCGCACGAAGCCCCGCGCCTTACATGAAGCCCTACGATGCGGCCGTCTTTTACCTCGACATCATACTCAGGCAAGCCGAACTGCTCTCCATAGGCACCAAGGTCCTTTCTACGCCCAAGGCCGCAGCACGTAAAAGGACAGATGGCTCCCGGTATGTTCTGCCCTGATGCTATCACCGGCATTCCCTTGGTTTCACAGACTTTAACAAGATACTCAGACAGGTCCGGGTGTCTGAGAAAATTAAGGATCAGATCGCCTTCAAAATCGTCAGGGATAAACTCTTCAGGCTCGTCAATGATGTCTGACAGGCCGGACGGAATATCGTATACCCGCTCTATTGTGATATTCCGGCCATAGACCTCTATTCCAGCCACCTTATATTTCCCTGAGCCTGCCTCCTCAAAAATTACCAGTCTGAAAGGACAAGAATTTTTTTTAACCATGATTACACCGCAAAAACCCTGAACCATGATTCCGCTCAAAAAGCCCGAGATGCAAGACGCAAAATTTTTCAGGCATGAGACGTACTTATCGTACGTCGCATGGGCTGGAAAATTGAAGCAACGCCGCAGATTGGGTTTTTTCAGCGGAATCAACTCTGGCAATAGGCCAAAACAGCCCTAATATTTTCAACTGAATAGGTGCTGGATATCCCCCATATCTCTGCCTGAAGCATGGCATTTTCCGCCAGTCTTTCATGGTCCTCAGTCCTTATTCCGATATCAGAAAGACTCTTTGGACAACCGATACTGTCAAACCATGATCTTAGGACATCCACAATAGTAATTCCTTCTCCCTCCAGCCAACCCCTAATTTTTTTGATAAAGGCCACTCTCTTTCAGACTTCCCTTACCGGTTACCAGCAAGATATTGCTTCCAAGGGGCCTTACCACCTTGCCTACTTTGGAGACTTCACCTTTTCCAAAGACTATGCGGGTGGAATTTTGATATTCAAAATTATCCATGTCCTCTTACCTTCTATTTCCACGCCATATTATACGAGCCTACGGGCAATTTTTGTCAAGAAATTCAAGAAACCTTCGGCCTTGCTCTGGAACAGAAACCGCCCCCTGAGACAATATCTCTCCCGGAGTCAAGATACGTCCGTAAAAGGTCTCGTCGGTCTTGTAATCATGATGCATATATGCTCCCTCAAGGGATAGACCTGCAAAAAAGCCTTTGCTTCTGGAATAGGAATATACCTCGGCTTTGAGAGTCGCGTCAGTGGCGACCTTCAACTTTCTACCAACAGGACCGGCGGCTACCGAAACATCTCCCCCCAGTGTGAGGTTGTTATTAAAAAAGGCGTTTACCCCCCTTTGATTCATTATCACCATGATCAGGTCCGTTGCCTGAACTCCGATCTGCCAGCCAAAACTCCCGCTTCCAATTTGTAAAAAGGCCGGACCGCGCCATTTTCCCGTCTTGGGATTTCTAACAACCATCAGGCCATTTCCATAACTGACCCCGACAACAAATCCCCCTTTGTAGACAGAGGGAAATATTGCAAGCCCTTCACATTTTGCCAGGAGTTCATCAGGGATACCACCATCCGGCGCATTCCTGATTTCTGTCAGTACAGTCATGGCATTTTTCATGATTTTCTCAGGTTCTGCCGCCTCTGTAGCCGCTCCATAAGGGTATGCAACAAAAAACGTGAATACGCTGAACCACATGGTCCAGGACAGGGATTTCAATAAAAACCGGTAAATAGAACAAGTTTTAGCTTTCATGGTTTGCTCCTTTTCTGATAATTATTCTTTTGCTTATAATCCTTATACGCTTTTCTGTATTGTGTCTCAAGGTGAACTGTGTTCTGTCCGTAAAAGAAAATAGGTAAGCGTTTACAGGGCACCGCATCTGCTTTGTTGACGGGCATTTGAAGTACAGGAAGTACGTCTACGTATCCGTACGCCTTGCATCTTCGGCAAACTCGGCAACTGCATAATCCGGGTTCAAGGCCTGGCGCTGAGTTAAGGCTGCAACATTGCCTCCGAAAAACTGAATATAGCGAGCCTTTTGCAAAACTCATGGATTTTGTTTCGAGGGCAAGGCGCGAGGAGGTAAAAAAGCGCTGCGCTCCTGCCACCGCTGATGTAGGCGTTATGTTCCCCTAAAATAACACTTGCATGTACTATTAGTTGTGCGTTATACTGTACAAAATTTATTTGAGAGGTGCAAAATGCAAAAACTACGGATTGATCAAGATATAAAGCCACTATCTGAAGTCAGAAATGGTATGGCAACGTATATTAAACAAATCCATGAAACTAAAAGACCTTTGATTATTACTCAAAGAGGCAAAAGTGCTGCCGTACTAATTGATGTTAAAGAATTTGAAGCGATGCAAGAAAAGATTGCAATCCTATCCGACATTCACTCTTCTCTAAATCAATTGGAAAAAGGAGAAGGAATCAACCATAAAGATGCTAAAAACATGCTACTTGAGCGAATTTCTAGATGAAAATAATTTGGTCTCCACTTGCTATAAATAGAGCATCAGAAATAGCTGATTACATCGCTCAAGACAAACCATCTGCAGCCAAACGATGGATAAATGAAGTGTTCACAAAAGTCAAGCAACTTAAATCCTCCCCTCAAATTGGTCGAATTGTGCCTGAAATTTCAGACAATAAATTTAGAGAGCTTATTTATGGCAATTACCGAATCATTTACCGGATGGAAATAAAACAAATCTCAATTTTGACTATTCGACATGGAAAACAGATATTACCCATAGATGAAATCAAGACATAATCGTGTAAGGGCAGGTTTTTCTCCCGCCCTCCCCACAACACCCTGCATGCCGGTCCGCACAGGGCGTTTCATCTGGGCTACTATGGCCTCTGCTGACTCCTGTTTTCTCTTCATACGGATTGCTCCGCATGATGCTGCATAACTTGTTTCCTGTCTGCTCATCTTTGTTTCGTATCTCACGAATGAGGCAGAGTTTTCCATCATCTGTGCCGGGACATTTGGGTACCGGTAGCCCCTGCCGGTTTTTTCACTGAAGACAACATCATGCCGCACGGAAAACAGGTCTCCCCGGATAAGAACGTTCACCCTGTTGAATTTTCCAGAGGAAACCCTATTCAACAGGGTAAACTTCCCTTGCGCAGCCGCGCCATTTACCGTATCTCCTGAATCTGGGGCTTAGACATGTTGTGCTGCCTTAGGGCCTGGAAAAAAATAACTTGGCATTTTCGCATCCCATCTTCACCACATCTTTAATCGATCCTCAATCGCAAAATCCTCAACATAACACTGTTATGCCTGCGGTTTTGTTCAATCAGATCGACTAAATCTATGGCAAATCTGGGCGCGAATTCCACCAATTTATTTTTTTCCAGGCCCTTACCCAAAGACTCGGCCTTATATGACGTTTCTATTCCCCGGATCAAGTCCGGGGCAGGCTTGGCTCACAGCTTTGCACTCCGGCTTCCTTCAGACCCCACCTCACGGTGACGCCCTTGCCTTTGGCTAGTACTTTTGCTAACCCCAAAATCAGGCAGCAAGGCTCACCGTACGGAGGACTTTAACCTCATAAGTTCACGCCCATGCCGGGCGTACACAAGGCTAATTCAGCCGATGCAAAAAGCCCTGCGGCTGATTAGCGGCGTTCGGTCCAAGGCAGAAGTGTTGAGGAAATAAGGCAAGCGTTTCGGGATTCTATTGATGATTAGGCGCGAGGCGAAGAGCCAGACAAACCGTTCTCTGGCCATTTGATGCTCCGTCTGCCGCCACAGCTAAACGCTAATGGCTAACCGCTAAACTTCGGTATTAGATTTCTCGTCCTCAGCTCATTGATGATTCTGCTACAGACCTCTTTTTGTGTAAGGTCAGCGCATTTCACTGCGATGTCTGCATACTTCGTGTACAAGACAAAGCGTTCAGCAAACAGTTCAGCAAAACTCTGATCCGGGCGTTTTGCCAAGCCTCTTGTATCAAAATTATTTATTCTCGATTCCAGTGTCAACAGATCCACATCAAGAAAGACGATTATGCCCGCTGCCTTTAAGTGAGTCATGGCAGCATGACTGTAAGCAGCGCTTCCTCCTGTGGCGATGACGTAATTCCGGCAGTCTATACCAAGGAGGGTATCCTCCTCGATCTTACGCAAAGCCATGTGGCCGTCTGTGTCTACTATGTCCTGCAGGGATCGATCATGGGATGTCTGGATAAGGACATCAGTATCAACAAAATCGAGTGATGTCAGCTTAGCCAAAATGACGCCAACCGTGCTCTTGCCTGACCCAGGCATCCCGATCAAAACAATGTTGGACGGTTTTTTATTCATATTCATCCTGGAAAGCTAAACGCTAATGGCTAACAGCTAATCGCTCAATTTACCTTAGAACATCATGTGACACATAACGAGCGCCATAATAATTCCTGTTATATCTGCAAGCAGGGCGGCCGCTACTGCATGTCGGGTCCGAACCACGCCAACGGCACCAAAATATACTGCCAGGACATAGAAAGTGGTTTCCGTGGAACCCTGCATTGTGGAGACTAAAAAGGATGAAAAACTGTCCGGGGCACGGCTCACTACCTCACTCATGATTCCAAACGCCCCGGAGCCTGAAAGGGGCCGCATAAAGGCCATAGGAAGGGCATCCGCCGGCATTCCGATCATTGATGTGAGCGGTTGGAATGCTGATACCATCAGGTCAAAAGCGCCTGAGGCCCGAAACATGCCTATGGCAACCAGGATCATTACAAGAAAAGGGATTATTTTTACTGCCACCTGAAACCCTTCCTTTGCGCCCGCAGTAGCAGCTTCGTATACCTTGACACCCCTAAGATAACCAAACAAAAGAAGGCTGCACATAATTACAGGGACCAACCAGTAAGAAAAAATTTCTCTACCTAAATCATGCCAATCAGTACCGGTGATTAGACGAAACACGGCTCCACCCGCAAAAGCAAGGACGATCAGTATGACCGCCCACCTGCCGACCCATCCGGGCGGGTGAAGTTCTTCATCGATTTTTTCTCCATTGTAGAGCGTTGCAGAGTCCTGTTCCGTATCCTCAGGGTCTTTGCTCACTGTCTCTACGGGTGTCTTTTGATTACTGAAGCGAACAAAGGTCTTTGAGGCAATAATGGCTATTGTGGTAGAACAGATTGTTGCAACAAGTGAAGGAATAAGAATAGAAGCGGGTTCTGCAGCACCGGCGGCTGCCCGCACGCCAATTACGCCCAGAGGAAGGATCGTGACGCTCGACGTATTGATCGCCAGAAATAGACACATCGCATCAGTGGCCTCTCCCTTGTCCGGATTCAGCCGGTCGAGTTCCATCATCGCCTTGATTCCCATTGGTGTGGCGGCATTGCCAAGTCCCAGGGCGTTGGCGGCCATGTTCATAATCATGGCCGACATGGCCGGATGCTCGGCAGGCACATCTGGAAACAGGCGGTGCATGACAGGACGGATGGCGCGGGCAATAAGACGCATCAAGCCTCCGGCTTCAGCGACTTTCATAAGACCAAGCCACAGTGCCATAATCCCGATCAACCCGATCGCCAGATTGACTGAACTCTTTGCGGATTCGAATGAAGCATCAACCAGTTGCTTCATTCTGCCGTTGTAAGAGGCGACCACGGTAGCCAAGAGTATCATAAAAAGCCAAATCAGATTAATTGCTGCCGGATGCTTCTTCATTGGATCAATCAGGCTACACTCATGCCGGAAATCAGTTCCATGGCTAGGTCTGCCGCCCTTTCCGCCGCTCCTGATCCACCCAGGGCATTTTTTACCTCTTTCAGATCCTTAATCATATTTTCCCTCCCGGCATCGTCTCTGAGTAGAGACAGCGCCTCCCGAGAGAGTCGCTCAGGAGTGACATCTCGCTGGATTATCTCAGTTACTACCCGGCGTCCTGCCACCAAATTTACCAGGGACGCAAAATGCACCTTTATAAGACATTTCCCCAGAAGACATGTAATAGGGGACACCTTATAGGTAACTACCATGGGAGTTCCCAGAATAGCAGCCTCAAGGGTGACGGTTCCAGAGGCCGCAAGTATCAGGTCAGAAGCGGCTATGGCATCATAGGTCTGCCCCTTCACCACCCGAATAATTGGGTGATTTGGTGATTGAATGATTGAGTGATTGAGTGATTTGGTGATTTGGTGATTGAACGATTCCAGAATTCCGGGATCAAGGGATGGAGCAAGCGGTACCACAAACTGGATATCCCGCCTATCTTGAAAAATCCTCTCGGCAGCTCCTGCCATCACAGGGAATAGCCTGGAGATCTCGCTCTTTCGGCTGCCGGGGACAAGCCCTACTATTGGCTTTTCAGAATTGAGCCCTGCCTTTCTGCAAAATTCGGTTTTGGAGACCTCGGCCTTGACTACGTCAAGAAGGGGATGGCCCACAAAACTCACTTCCATGCCGCGAGATCTGAAAAAGGCTTCCTCAAAGGGCAAAATAACAGCCATTCGATCTACCAGACGGCGAAGTTTTTTCACTCTGCCCTGACGCCAGGCCCATACCTGGGGGCTGATATAGTAAAATATGGGAATCCCCAGCTTCTTTGCCCTGCCGGCCACCTGGAGGTTAAACTCCGGATAATCTATGAGAATGAGTAAATCCGGTTTCTCTTTGCGGAGCCATGCTGTGGTACGGCCAAAGGCCTTTAAAATCGGTCTGATATGACCGATGACCTCCACCACCCCTACCACCGCGAGATCAGAGCTTGGAAACAGTGACTTCAGCCCTGCCTCCTCCATTTTCGGACCACCTATGCCTACAAATCTTGCCTGGGGCAGTCTGGACTTAAGGGCACGGATAAGGTTTGAACCATGAAGGTCGCCGGATGCCTCTCCGGCTATGACAAATACCTGCACCCACTAATTCCTCATTGTTTATTCCTGATAATACTGCCTAAGTCTGCGGTATTGAGCCCTTGCGTAATCCGTGCATTTATATCCAGAGCGAGCTTTAGTGCCCTCCTGCCCAATTCTCCTGTAACCTTTGGTTTTTCAAGGCCCTGCACTGCCCTTACGAATGACTCAAGTTCGTCATAGAGCATATCTGTTCCCTCGTGGGTCCTGAATTCAGGTCTGATGGCAGTCATCGGGCCTGCGCTCAAGTCTCTGGTTACAACCAAACTCTTGCGCTCTGCGCAATCCGCAGAGATATAGGCCCCTGGCTGAAATACCCTGATTCTGCGCATATCTTGGAGGGAAATCCGGCTTGCCGTAAGATTCGCAGTACATCCATTCTCGAAAATAAGCCTTGTGTTTGCAATATCCACTTTTGGGGTAAGTACCGGCACACCCACTGCCCTTATTTCTTTAAGGGGTGAATCCACCAGGGCCAGTATTATTTCCAGATCGTGAATCATCAGATCCAGGACTACATCCACGTCAGTAGCCCTGTCCTTAAAACCGCTCAGCCTGTGAGCCTCTATAAAGAGGGGATGCGTTACCTTTGCCTCAAGCACCTTTATGGCAGGATTAAATCGTTCCAAATGTCCCACCTGGAGTATCAGACCTTGCTCCTTTGCCAAGCTGATGAGCTCATCCGCTTCCTCCACAGTGGCAGAGATAGGTTTCTCAATCATGCAGTGTATGCCATGGGAAAACAGTATTTTGGCAACTTCGTGATGATGAATAGTGGGGACAACCACTGATGCCGCATCGACCTTTCCTGCGATCTCATGGATATCGGTATAGGCATCGGTCCCTACCTCTTTGGCCACGTTCTGTGCACGCTCAGGAGATATGTCCATTACCCCAACAAGGTCTACACCCTCCATCTGCGCATACTTCTGGGCATGAAACCGCCCCAGATATCCCACTCCTATGACTGCTGTCCGAATCAATGTGTTTCTCCGTTAATATTGCGACCTGTGTGGTTATCTTTTAGCCATTAGCGGTTAGCTTTTGGATAAAACTATTCAACATCCTCTTTACCTCATTGACCTATTGATTAAGTTCTCTAAATTTTTTTATCTCTACTCCTTTTTAAAGCTAATGCCTAATCGCTAACGGCTGACCGCAGTTGTGCGGTATGATCTCCGTCAATGCCAACCACGGATATTGACGACCTGTTAGCCAGATCAACGGTAGAATCCCTGTCAAAAAACAGGGTGCGGCCGACCTCTACAGCCAAGACTGATGCCTTGACCCGGATCATCTGTTCAATGGTTCCAACTCCCACGGAAGGAAGGTCAAACCTGGTATCCTGTGTGGGTTTACAGACCTTTATTACCACCGCACCCGCCCCACCCAGTTGCCCGCCCCGCCGGATGGTCTGATCTGTTCCTTCAATTGCCTCAACAGCCAGTACAGCGCGGTCCTTGACTACCAGACACTGGCCTATGTCAAGGCGTCCTATCTCCCTTGCGAGTTCCCAGCCGAAATGAATATCCTCCCACTGGCTCTTTGAGGGCTTGCAACGGGTCAATACACCGGAAGGAACAAGTAGTTCCTTCAAGAGAACGGTGGAAGAAAGAATCTGGATACCTTCTTGCTCAAGCTCCGCAGCAATGGACCTCAATATTCCGTCATCCAGCCTGTTGTTCAGGCGTCGCCATAGGTTTATTGCCCTGAGATCAGGGCGGACGTCCTTAAATATCCTGGTCTTTGTTATAGAACCTGCAAATATGGCCTCCGACGCCCCTGCTTTTTTAAGTGTCTTTATGAGCTTACCTAACTGCCCCAGGTAAACCCATTCAATTTGATCCACTTCCTCTGAAAGCAAGGGATCTGTTTCCCCCTTGTGAGCTACCGCCACTATCCAGCGGCCCTGTCTTCTGGCAGCCCTGGCGCACAGCAGAGGAAACTGCCCTCCCCCTGCCACCAGCCCCAAAGGATGGTCCTGCATCAAAGTTCCTCTTCTACATTGGAAGCCATGGGCACGCCCCTTTTGGAAGACCTGATAAACTCAGTAAATCTTTTTACCTCGGGCATGGCCCCAAAACGGGATTCCACGACATCAATGGCATCTCTCACAGTATCACTTCCTTGAAAGACCATTCGATAAGCCTCTTTCAAGGCATCAATAACCTCTCTTGAAAGCCCTTGCCGTTTCAGCCCCACCAGATTCAGGCCATAGAGATGATCCCTTTGGCCCCAGTACTTCACATAAGGAGGTATATCCTTATTTGCACCTGACATGCCACCCAGAAAGGCATGGGCACCGATTCGGCAGAATTGATGGATAGCTGACAGTCCACCGATGATGGCGTACTCTCCTATCTCCACATGTCCCCCAAGAGTAACCCCATTTGCCATGATCACATGGTCTCCAACTTGGCAGTCATGTGCCACATGACAATAAGCCATAAGCAGGCACTGCTTCCCGACTCTTGTAATACCGCATCCATCTTGAGTCCCGCGGTGGACTGTGACGAACTCCCTGATTATAGTCTGGTCACCTATCTCAACCCTTGTGGGCTCGCCGGCGTACTTCAGATCCTGAGGAGGGGCTCCAATAGATGCAAACTGGAAAACCTTTATCTTTTCTCCGAGCTGGGTATGGCCCTCAATTACGGCATGGGGGCCTATTTCCGTCTCCGGCCCTATCTCGACTTCAGGCCCGACAACCGCATAGGGCCCTATCTTTACTCCTCTTGCAATTTCTGAATCCGGGGAAATTATGGCTGTCGGGTGTATATCTTTCTCAATAATCATCAGATTGTCCAATGTCGAAACTGGAAATTAGAAATTAGAAATGTAACTTCTCAATAACTCAGGGTAAGATGTCTGGATTCCTGCTTTCGCCGGAATGACGTTTGGATGTGAATGCCCGTCATTCCTGCGAAAGCAGGAATCCAGCGAATAGTCGCAAAATGTAATCTACCCCAACTTATTGAGAAATTACTTAGAAAATAGGTAATACATCTACATCTTTGTGTTTTTCCTAGTTTCCAGTTTCCAGTTTCCAGTTTCACTGCAAAATACAAGATCAACAAAGTGTAAACTACTTTTGACTCGTCGTGAAGAATGCCGAATTTAATAAGCGGCCGCTATAAGCACAGCCTCTGCCGCGATTTTACCATCGACAGATGCCTTACCTTCCATCCTCCATATCATCGATTTACGTTTTATGAGTTTTAAATCCATAATCAACTGGTCGCCTGGGATCACCTGCCTTCTGAAGCGCACATCATCCATTCCTGCAAATACCAACAGCTTGCCCTCAAGACTATCCGGATCTGTATTCTTGGCAAAAAGGATCCCTGTCTGTGCCATGGCCTCCAGGATAAGGACCCCGGGCATAATAGGCTCTCCGGGGAAGTGACCCTGAAAAAAAGGCTCATTTATTGTAACGTTCTTAAGTGATTTGATACCTATACCAGGTTCAACGCTCAAAACACGGTCAACCAGCAAAAAAGGATACCTGTGAGGCAACAGGGCCGATATATCTTTTATTCGGAGTTGGCTATGCATCGTTTCCATTTTCTTTTCCTAATAATCTGTCTTCAAGTCTGTCTATACGTCCTTTAAGATCACGGACTTGCTTTACCATCTCAGGAAGGCGCTTGAGAGCGCTCCCAACCCTTAAAAACAATTTGTGAGGCATTGCAGGAGACCCTGTAACTACCTCGCCCGCTGCCAGACTTTTGGTAACTCCGGATTGCGCACCTACCATGACTCGATCCCCCAATTCTATATGACCTCCTAGACCGACCTGACCTCCCAGCACCACGCCCTTACCTATACGGGTACTCCCTGCAATACCGACAAAGGCCACAAGCAATGAGTCGGCCCCTATAGACACGTTGTGGGCAACCTGTACAAGGTTATCGATCTTGGTGCCCCGACCTATACGGGTTTCTCCCAGGGCTGCCCTGTCTATAGTGCAATTGGCACCTATCTCTACATCGTCCTCTATCACGACTATGCCAATCTGGGGAATTTTCACATGGGATTCACCACGCCTGGCATAGCCAAACCCGTCGCTTCCGATCACCGTCCCTGCATGTACTGCCACCCTTTTCCCCAGGCGACAGCCCTCATACACTACTACATTGGGATACAAGGTTGTCTCGTCCTCAATATATACATCATTTCCCACATACACCCCCGGATGAAGGGTCACATATGGACCAATGCGCACCCTATCACCAATAAATACTCCGGGATATATACTGACATTCCGGTCTATTTCACAATTCGATCCCACATGTGCCTCTGAACTCACCCCCAACGCGCTGAAAGGCTTATCTGAAAAGGCAGATGCTGTTAAGGCATAGGCGAGATATGGATCTTTAACCAGAATAGAGGGACGATCCAGCAGGTAGGGCCAGTCCTTTGGAAGTATCAGGGCCCCTGCCCTACTCTTCTCCACCTCCTCCCTATAGCGAGATCCGACAGCAAAACTTATTTCGTCCGGCCCTGCAGCCGTCAAGGCCTGAATTCCTGATACAGAAAAATCCTTTAACCCTTTCAGATCCCCTTCGATCAAAAGTGCTATTTCTCTGAGTGTCTTCATGGTTTACCAATCACTAAATCACACAATCACTAAATTCACCAAATTCACCAAATTCAAAAACTTCCTCCCATCCTGAATTCCCAGTTGCTCGCGTCATCCCCCTTCTCTTTACTTATATTGAAACCCCATTCTATGCGAAGAGGCCCCATGGGAGACAGCCACCTTATGCCTGGACCCACAGACATGCGTGTAGTTTGATTTTTGTAACCATTACCATCGTCCCAGCAATTTCCCATATCCAAAAAGATTACACCATTCAGACCCATGTTTTCCAGCAACGGAAAGATGGTCTCAAGCTGTACAAAACCCATGTAGTTTCCGCCGACTCGATCGTCATCGTCGCTCTTTGGATCTGTAGGACTTATACGGCCATACTTGAAACCTCTAACAGAGTCAATCCCGCCCAGGAAAAAGCGCTCATAAATAGGGAGTTTCCCTCCGCTCCCCTCGGTCACATAGCCAGCTCCGCCCCTCACGTGGCCAATGATAGCCTTCCAGATGGGATGATAATAGCTGATACCGCCTTCCAGTTTCACAAAGGCACAATCACCGCCAAAGACCCCCCCTGCATATTCAATTGAGACTTTGTTGTTCCAGCCGTGGGAAGGATTGTAGTAATCATCTCTTGTGTCATAGGTGAGACCAGTGCCTACAGACCTGGTAGAATGGATATCCTGTGAATCCTCTATGATTGTTGATGCATCGTCAGAAACGTCCGACATATCAGTATTATCCATTCTCAGCTTAACAAACGCACTGAGATCATCGTTCAGGGGGTAGCCAAAACGCACCGCACCTCCCGTGCTTTCTTTTGTGTAATCGTCATATTCCCGCTCCCAATTGTACATTTCAATACCAAAAGAAAGTCGAGTATCCCTGAAATAAGGCTCGACAAAACTCAGTGAGTATCGATTAGTCTCCGAGCCAAGTATACCCTTGAAACTCAAGGTCTGACCCTTCCCGAGGAAATTCCTCTGACTAATCTCCCCCATAAGCATTATATTTTCCACTGAGCTATAACCTGCCCCTACGCTGAAGGTGCCGGTTGCCCGCTCTTTGACCCCTACCTTGAGGTTCATATATTCTTCGCTGCTCCCTTTGCTAGGGACAAGATTTACATCCTCAAAGTAGCCCAACCTGTTCAGCCTTTGGGTACTCTTTCTGAACCCGGAAGCGCTGAAAGGCTCAAGCTCTTCGACCCTGAGTTCCCTCCTGATGACTTTATCCCTGGTCCTTGTATTTCCAACTATTTCTATTCGTTCAAACTTTACACTTGGACCTGTATTCACCAGCAATGTGATGTTTACGAGCTTTTTATCCGGGTCCTCTTCAATCCTCGGAGTAATATCGGCATAGGCAAAACCCTCATCTGCATATATATCTGTAAGCTTCAATATATCCTGGCGAAGTACCTGCCGGCTAAAAATAGGCTCTTGAGTGATCTCAAGCTCGCTTAAAAGTTTTTCCTTGTCCTTAAAAAAGTCCTGCTCTATATCTACTTGACCCACTCCATAACGACTCCCCTCTTCTATGGGAATTGTGATATAAAGCCAGGCATTTTTCCTCCGGACCGTAGGACGGCCCACTTTGGCATCCACATAACCCCGATTATGGTAATAGGCGGCAATCCTTCCGAGATCTCTCTCCAGGGCGTCCTGTTTTAAGACAGCCTGGTCCCCCTTAAACAGGGCCACGATATTGTTCCAGGAAGGAATCCAGATAGGTTTTTTCTCTGAGGTCTCCAGCAATTTTTTCAATTCCTTATCAGAAAAAACATGGTTACCCTGGAACTCAATGGCCTTGATGCGGACTTGCTCTCCTTCCTTAATCTCAAATATCACATCGGCTGCCTGCCCTGATACCGGTTCCACCGAAGCCAGAATACTGGCTCCAGCATAGCCCTTTTCCGCATATAGGGCACTGATCTTCTCGGCATTTTCCTGAAGGGTTTTTTCCTGAATAATGGTATATGGCTTAAGATCTATGACCTCGCGTATTTTTTCATCTGAAATTTCTTTATTGCCGGAAAATTTGATTTTTTGTATGATAGGCTTTTCTTTCACAATAAAGGTCACGATGCGACCGGAAGGACTTTCATTGACATCCACCTGCACGTCATTGAAAAAATCCATCTTATATATCCTCTTAATATCAGAGGCAATAATCTCAGGATCAAAGAGGTCACCGTCCCTGGTCACAGTCGTCTGTAGAATTGCGTCGGTATCCACTCTCCTGTTACCACTGACACATATTTCCGTTACCAGGTAAGGGGCAGCCAGGACCTTTACCATCTCGGCTTCCATCTGATCCAGAAGCATACTCATCTCGCGCCGGTCCCCTTTAGTAAAGAGAATCCTAGGCTCACCAGCAATATCTTCCAGGTCAACGAGCCTTAAATTCAGGCCCAACCACTCTCCAAGGCAACTAATACTCCCATAAAACACAAACTGAACCTGTTGGGCCTTTCCAGCTTTAATAACATCATCCAAAGACCCTGGTAGTTTGTCTTTTGACAAAAGCACTATATATCCACGAGATTCAAGGCGCTCGGAAAGTCCTTCCCTTACCTCATCTGCCAGGCATGACTTATCTTTTGGTCCATAATAAGCCAGTGGTGTCCCGAGAATGGTCGCAGATGGAAGAGAAATGCCCCCCATGGTACTGGAGACCGGAATAAATTGAAAAGGCAGAGACAAAACCAGACATACGGCAAGCAAATAAAATGATCTGTATATAAAGACTATCAGTCTTCGTAGGACATTAGATGTTTTCATTCATTTTTCCCAATATAAAATCAAGATAACCGTTTACGGGGTTACAGCGCCCGTTGTACCGCAATTCACTGAACTGTGAGCGTTTACAGGGCATCGTATCTGCTTTGTTGTCGGGCACTTGAAGTACAGGGAGTACGTCTGCGTACCCTCCGCCTCACATCTGCAGCACCCTGTAAACGCTCACAGTTCAAGATATACTCCCAACACCAAAACCCTTAAGTTCAGAGGCGTTGAGCTCAACGGCCCGGCCCTCTGCCAACCCGATACATCGGTCCATACGGCTTGCCAAGGCCAAATTATGGGTAACAACTACCACGGTTGTGCCGTATCGTCTATTTAAGGTAAAAATTAATTCCGCGGCCTTCTCTCCAGTCCTTTCGTCTAGATTTCCAGTAGGTTCGTCAGCAAGGAGCAACCGGGGTTTTCTTACCATGGCCCTTGCCAGGGCTACTCGCTGCTGCTCACCACCTGAGAGCTGACCAACGCGGTGATCAAATCTCCTTTCAAGACCAATTTCAGCCAGTATGTCCTTTGCCATTTCCCTGGCTTTGGGCCTGGATTCACCAGCCACAAGACACGGCATCATAACATTCTCAAGTGCAGAAAACTCCGGCAAGAGGTGATGAAACTGAAAGACAAATCCCAGTTCTTCATTACGAAACCTGGAGAGTTTAGTATCATTCCAGGAAAATACGTCCTCTCCAAAGTGGAGAACCTTACCGCTGGTTGGGCAATCCAGAGTGCCCAGTATGTGAAGAAGGGAGGTCTTCCCAACCCCTGAAGCCCCAACTACTCCAACGATTTCACCAGAATAAATCGAACACTTGAAATCCTTCAGCACCTCTACCTTGAGTCCGTTGTTCGAAAAGGCCTTTCTAAGACCATCAATTTCTAAAACCAAGGTTTTGCCGCTCAACCTGCAAGGAGACAAAGGGTCTTTTGTACTAGCAGACTCTAACAAAGTTTTTTGAACTCCAGCCATATATAGAATAAAAGTAAGTAAAAAAAATGATCCCATTGATAACAAATAAGACCATCTCAATCAAGTAAAGAGGTACATGAAATGTTGAATGTTGAGTTTTGAATTAAGGTAAAGTATATGTTTTTTAAATTTTCTTCCACAATTCAACATTCAGCATTCACAATTTAGCATTATCTATAAACAGGAAGACACAATATGTCCAAACTGCCTGTCCTTTTCGGTCTCCATAACCATCAACCTCTTGGCAACTTTAACCAAGTTATAGAGAGGTTGACCAACACGTGCTATCGCCCTCTTCTGCAAGCCATCTCCAAGGCCTCATGGCTTTCATTTTCCATCCATGTCAGCGGAACCCTTCTTTCCTGGTGGGAGGACAACGATACTGGAATTATTGACCTCTTGGGCAGCATGGCAGATGAAGGACAAATAGAACTTTTGGGCGGTGGTTTTTATGAACCGGTCCTTGCTGCCATATCCAGAGAGGACAGAAAAGAACAAATACTAAAACTCAGTGAATACCTTGAGCGGCGTCTTGGGCAAAGGCCCAAAGGAGTCTGGCTTACAGAGAGGGTATGGGAAAACCAGATAATTGAGGATCTGTTGGATGCAGGCATACAATTTGTTGTCGTAGATGACCGGCATTTCCTTGTAACAGGTTTTAATAAAGAAGATCTCCATGGCTACTATCTCACAGAGTCAGGTGGAGAGACACTGGCGGTTTTTCCGATAGATGAGACTTTGCGTTATCTTATCCCTTTTCTGCCAATGAACAAGCTTGAGGCATACTTGAGACAGATTGCCGTAAAAGGGAAAATGGCTATTTATATGGACGACGGAGAAAAATTCGGCGCTTGGCCCGGGACTCATAAGTGGGTTTACGAAGACGGATGGCTTGATAATTTTCTGGAGTCCACTTCCCGTTGGAAAGAAGAATACATTGACTGGACTACATTTTCACAAGTCATGGACAAAGTGCCAGCATCAGGTATCTGCTATCTCCCCAACGCATCCTATGAGGAGATGGAGCAGTGGGCTCTTCCTGCAGACAATATTCTAAAGCTCCAGGAATTGATCAAGTCCTTGGGCCCGGAAGCCAAAGAGGTGTACAAGCCATTTTTGCGTGGAGGGCACTGGAAAAATTTCTTTGTGAAGTATCCAGAATCAAACCACATGCACAAACGCACTTCTGCTGTAAGCCGGATGAGCCTCAATACCCGCTTACCCGACAGACAGGCCAGGGATTATATCCTTTCGGCCCAGTGTAATGACGCGTATTGGCATGGTATCTTCGGCGGTCTTTATCTTCCACATTTAAGAAATGCTGTGTGGCAGTCAGTACTCAAGGCCGAGGCCAGACTCCGCAAAGGACAAGACCTCTCAATCGAGGAATCGGATATTAACAAAGACGGCCTCCCGGAGATCATCATTTCGTCTGGAGATGCCTGTCTGATCTTTGAACCACACTCTGGTGGACAGTTAGTTGAGTTCTCCCTGTTCGACCCTCCCAACAACTATTGCAACACCCTGACCAGAAGGCCTGAAGCATACCATCAGGCCCTGAGAAAAACCCTGGAGAATGGGATATGCGACAATAACGGAGAACTAAGTGAAGGTGTCTCAAGCATCCACAAGCTTACAAAAACAGCGGACCTTTCCATGCTGGATGAACTCACATACGATTGGTACAGGAGGAATTCCTTTATAGATCACTTTTTCGACCCAACGGCCATCCTCGGTGATTTCAAGAGATGCGACTTCAGAGAATGGGGGGATTTTGCCAACCAGCCCTTTGAGTCCCGTATTGACGGGGGAACTCTTGTTTTTGTGAGAGATGGGGGTCTTTATGTGCCCGGCTTCCCCAAAAGGCCGGTTCAACTGACCAAGAGCTTCATATTCAAAAATAGGGGCATGGCAATCACTGCCAAATACGCCCTTAAGAACGATTCTATTGACCGGATAAACTGCCGATTTGGTGTAGAATGGAATATTTTTCCGGCATTTCTGGCCTTAGGAAACGGAAAAATCCTTGTGGAAGGACAAGAACAGAATTTCAGTTCTCCCTGGGAGCAGACAGGGAATAAGATAACCTTTGTGGATCAGGCGATAGGCGCCGAACTCCATATTGACCTTGGCCGGGACAGCACTATCTGGGGATTCCCGGTAAACACGGTAGCCCAATCAGAGAACGGTTATGAAAAGACCGTCCAGGCTATTTCCATCATGGCCCATCAAGAACTGATACTTGAACCAGGAGAGGAATGGCAACGAGGAATCACCTGGCAGGTGGAGACAGCAGCCCTGAAGAGCGCCTTTTATCCAGGCCCTTAACATCTTCAGCTCAGGATATAGTTACCCCCCTCTATACGCAGGCCCATACCCTTTACTATTGCAGTAGATACCGTCTTTCTGGCTGTTGCCAGAATTCGCCCAAAGGTCTGTCTGGAAATGCCCATCCGTACAGCAGCAGCGTCCTGATCCATTCCCTCCATATCGCTCATACGCAATGCCTCAAAACCTTCAACAGTCAGAACAATTTCATCAAGACCGCGCAACGGTATGCCCCTTGGCTTAAAATAGGTCACTGCAGGCTCTTGATCAACTTTTCGCCATTTAGGGGGTCTGGCCATAATTTTTCCTCCGGCTCAGCTCTTCAGTACTTTTCGCAGGGTCTCAATACACCTCAGATTCTCTTCGGGGAGACCAACAGTGATCCGGATGTAGTTGGGTAGACCATATGCAGTCATTGCCCGCACAATGACTCCCTCTCTGAGCATTTTTTCATAGACCATTTTGGCATTCCTGTCGATATCTATAAGAATGAAGTTGGTCTCACTGGGCATTACCCTGCATCCTAACTCCTCAAGTTTTTCCGTGAGAAAATCCATGCCCTGCCACACGGCATCAATGGTTTTTTTAAGGTGTTGATGGTCATCCAGGGCCGCAAGGGCCCCTACCTGGGCCAAGGTATTGACATTAAAGGGCTGCCGGACCCGCTCCAGATATTTGGCCACATCTCTGTCCATCACTCCATAGCCCACCCGAAGTCCGGCCAGACCATAGGCCTTTGAAAAGGTCCGAAGGGCTATGACCCTCCTATCCTGCTTCATATACTCCACTGCCTTTGGAGTCTGCTCAGTCCTGACGAACTCCATGTAGGCCTCATCCAGGACTACCAGTAAATGATCCGGAAGATCTTCCAAAAATGCATCGAAGTCTTCCCTGTGAATGACCGTACCAGTTGGATTGTTGGGATTATCCAGAAAGATCAGGCGAGTTTTCGGTGTAACTGCCCGTGATATGTTCTTAAGGTCGTGACGGTACTCTGAAAGTGGAATGACTACATTGCTCCCCCCCACGGCCTGCACTATCTTACAATATACCAGAAAGCTCGGATCACTGCTTATGGCTTCATACCCTGGTCGGATGAAAACCCTTATCAAAAAATCTATCAACTCGTCGGATCCGTTGCCAAGCACTATCTCCTCAGAAAATACTCCTAATAACCCGGCAAGCTTCTCTTTGAGGTAGTAGCCACTACCGTCGGGATAGCGATGCAGAGAAGATATGGCATTCCTTATGGCCTCCATGGCCTTTGGAGATGGCCCTAATAAATTTTCATTAGAGGCAAGTTTAATAGGAGCCTTTACCCCATATTCCCTTTCGAGTTCCTCAATGGGCTTACCAGGAGGATAAGGGACAAGACTTGTGAGATATTCTGGGAATTCAAAAGATAAAGGCTTTGATTTACTCAACATGTAATGATCCTTAACTGGTTTCTGCAGTTCTCGAATACAGTTTATGTTCTTCCAGCCCAAGATTCGGATTAACTTCCACCCTGATTTCAACATCAAAGTTTTTTTCAAGGTTATAAAGTTCTAGGCGCTTATGATTAAGCAGGTACGAGACGACCTGATGTGGCGCCTCCAACACAAGCTGCCGCGATTTTTTTTCATGACTACCTGCCAGATGAACGCTGATTCTTCTTAAGTCAGCCAGCGCAAGGGCCTCCACAGACATCACCACCCCCCTTCCATGACAGTAGGGACAGGAGCAATAACTGCCCAGTTGTATAGGAGAGCGGATTTTCTGGCGCACCAGCTCAAGAACACCAAACCGTGAAATCCTGGCAATTTCCGTCCTGGCACGGTCCTTTTTGAGGCACTTCCTCATGTGTTTTTCCACCTGTTGTCTGTAGGACCTGTTACGCATATCAATAAAATCAATAACTATTATTCCTCCGAGGTCCCTGAGACGCAGTTGTCTGGCTATCTCCTCCGCAGCCTCCAAATTGGTCTTTAGAGCAGTTTCCTCAATATTTCTTTCCCTGATGTTTTTCCCGGAATTTACATCTATAGACACCAGTGCCTCGGTTGGCTCTATAACAATCTGCGCTCCGGAAGGCAGGCGAACATTGGGTTGATATACTTGCTCTATCAGAGTCTCAAGATCGAAGTGTGAAAAAATGGGGACATCGCCTTGGTATAAACGTACAGTGGCTACCTGCCGTGGGGCAATGATGCGAAGAAAGGCCTTTATATTATCATAGACCTCCTGCCGGTCCACCAAAATTTCCTCGACAGCGCTGGTTAGATAATCCCTCAGAAATCGTTTTACCAGATCACGGTCTCTATAAATCAGGGCCGGGGCCTGAGCGGACTGGGCTTTTTTTCTCAGGTTGCTCCAGAGTCGCACCAAGTACCTGAGATCCTTTTGTATCTCTACCTTTGGAACGCCCTCAGCGACTGTTCGGGCAATAAGTCCCACACCTTCCGGCAGCTTACATGCCTTTAAGATCTGCTTAAGCCTTTGACGTTCCTCTTCATCTTCTATCTTTCTTGACACACCCACTTGAGCAGTACCTGGCATCAACACCAGGTACCTCGCTGGGATTGAGATATAAGTTGTTACCGCAGATCCCTTAATATGAGTCTCTTCCTTAACTATCTGTACAAGAATATCCTGGTCCTTTTTTAAAAATTCATTGATACGTTTTTTGTTTTCAGCATATCCATAGTATTCAGGGTGTATATCAGCTAAGGGCAGATAGCCATTTCTGGGAAGACCAATATCAACAAAAGCCGCATGTAGGCTTGGCTCTATTTTTAATATTCGACCTTTATAGAGGTTACCCCTGGTCTGTGTATGGGAGAATGTCTCGATATCAAAGGCCTCAAGACGTCCATTCTCCAGAAGGCCTATCCTGCATTCCTCCGGTGCCTCCATGTTGATTACAATCTGGCAATTGCCGGATTTGCTTGATTTTTTCCTTGGTTTCATATTAATTTTCGTATACTCCTAAACACCGGCCCTTTTACCGGGAAGATAATAGAGCTTGTCATTGAATGCCTCGGTCTTTATCAGACCGGAGCTGTACATTCGATTAAGTATCTCCTGAACAGATTCAGCTCCAAGGCCCAGGACCTCTCGAAGGTCTTCAATGCTGAGAGGCCTTCTGAGCAAAGTATCCAATATTTCAGCCTCAATAATCGGCTGGATCCCTTTCTCCATGCTATGTCTATAATCTACTATGACCTCGGCTTTTTCACCTAGTTGTTCCTTCAATTCCTCCATCTGCCTTTTTGATAGAGGATTTGCCCAGGTCTCGACCGGAGGACGAACTACAGTATTAAGCTGGATCTTGTCGGGCTGGATAGACTTTAAGACCTCTTTAAGGCCACTGATTTCATCTGTACCATGATTAATTCCCCTGACAAAAAGGACCTCTAGCCAGATCTTTCCTTTAAACTCCTTTCGTAATTTTATTAAGCCATCTAAAATGGTCTTGAGATCCACGCACTTGGCCGGACGATTGACCCTTCTGAAAGAATCGAGTACCACGGAATCAAGAGAGGGCAACAAAATATCCGCATGACAGAGTTCCTCTCTCACTTGCGAATCAGAGAGCAGAGTGGAGTTGGTAATGACTGCCAAAGGTTTATCCGTATGCTCTTTGGCAAAGGCCAGAAGTTCTCCGAGGCCTGTATGGAGTGTGGGCTCTCCTGATGCAGTAAAAGTGAGCACATCAAAGACCGTCTTTTCAGAACACAAGACTTCCTCAAGCTCAGCCCTTATCTGTCCGGTAGGTATGTATTCATTCCTTTCACATGTGTATCTCTTGGTACCCCCTAATTCACAGTAGACGCAATTCAGATTGCAGGTCTTGGGAGGAAGAATATCCACCCCAAGTGACAAGCCTAAACGCCTCGAAGGTACCGGACCGAAGCAATATTTCATAATAAATAAATTAGCCGTCTGCGGCGGGATTTCTCTGACAGGATTTACATGATTTCCATTTATCCTGTTGATCCTGTCAAAAAAATTCCTATACTATCAAGTTACTTTATATTGAGCGAGTGCTCTGTCAAGCATGACCATTCATACATCTTAGCTAACAGAGAGTAAACAATTACTCTCAAACGAGCCTTTTTCAGAAGGCTCAAACAGGAGTAAAATCCTGCGTCCTAAGGTCTGCCTGATCATTCCGGACGTCTTGTCAAAAAATGGAAAATCATATACGTTTCAAACCATCTAAACATGTCAAAAAAAAATAAAATACAACTGGCACTCCTGTGTGGAGGTCGCTCTGCTGAAAGAGATGTGTCCCTTGCAGGGGCACGAGAGGTAGAAAAGGCCCTTAATCCAGATCGCTATGATATCACGCGTTATGATCCGGCCACGGACCTTAACCGACTTGTCAGAGACGCACCACGCCTGGATATTGCTTTCATACTTCTTCACGGCCGGTACGGAGAAGACGGGACCATACAGGGTCTTTTGGACCTCATTAACTTACCTTATCAAGGATCCGGAGTCCTGGGTAGCGCCTTGGCCATGGACAAACACCTTGCCAAAGTAATTTATCAGGAAGCCGGGATACCGACTCCTCTGTGGATTCACCTCCTTCGCAGCGACAAAGTGGACACAAAACAAATCGTAAACCGCCTGGGTATTCCACTTATGGTTAAACCCTGCACTCAAGGATCAAGCGTTGGAATAAGGAAGGTAGCGGATGAAAACAAACTTGGTCCTGCCATAAAAGAAGCATTTCAATGGGATAACAGGCTCCTGGTTGAATCCTTCATAGAGGGTCGGGAGATCACCGGAGGAATCCTGGGTCTTGAGGAGCTTTTACCACTTCCTGTGGTTGAAATCATCCCTGACTCGAGCTATTCCTTCTTTGATTACGATGCAAAATATTTATCTGGGGCCACCAAGGAGATCTGCCCGGCAGATATACCGAAGCAGGCATCTGATAAAGCCAGTGCCCTAGCCGTTGCTGCTCACAAAGCCTTACAGCTCCGGGCCTATAGCCGCACAGATATGATCCTTGCAGACACCGGCAAAATATTCGTTTTGGAAACCAACACAATTCCTGGGATGACTCCGACCAGCCTATTCCCCCAAGCCGCCGAGGCAGCGGGGATTTCCTTTAGTAAACTACTTGATCAACTTATTGACATGGCATTATCCGGAACAGTGCATTAGGAACGTCTCTCTCTCTTACGGAAAAGTATTCGAACAGGAGTTTGCTTCAGGCCCAGTTGCTCGCGAAATTGGTTTGCCAGAAATCGTTTATATTGAGATGGTATGAAGTCAGGGTAGTTAGCAAATAAGAGGAAAGTTGGCGGTTTCGTTGCTACCTGCGTCGTATAGTAGAGTTTCAAGTGGTGTCCTTTGGAGAAGGGAGGAGTTCTTTTTGCTAACGCCTTTTGTAGGACACTGTTGACGCTGCCTGTATTAATTGACGTATTAAAATCAACATAGACATTGTCTAACATTTGCAAAATCCGGTTGACACGCTTTCCAGTGAGTGCTGAGATGTTTAGGTGGGGAGAATAAGGAATAAACCGTTTTGCCCGCTCAAGTTCCCCGGATCTTAATTTCACTAATGACTGGTCTTGCTGGATCAAGTCACATTTGTTGAATAGGGTAATACATGCCCGTCCATATCTTTCTGTGTAGCCAATCAGTCTTTTATCCTGATCTGTAATTCCTTCTGAACTATCCATTACAATGAGGACAATATCACAGCCTTTTATAACATTAATGGCCTTAATAATACTGAATTTTTCTATTTTATTACTGACCCTGGCTCTTCGCCTTATGCCTGCAGTATCAGTAAGCAGAATGTCGTTTCTGCCGGGTCGCTGAAGAAGTATGTCCAGGGCATCTCTTGTAGTGCCCGGCACATCGGTAACAATCATGCGAGGCTCTCCCACCAGCCTATTAAGTAAGGAAGATTTCCCCGTGTTTGGTCTGCCGATTAACGCCACTTTTATTGGCCTATCCTTAGGTTCCTGAGTTAAACCTTCGAGGTCTGCCGGAATATCTTTTACAGGCAGGTCCATGTGCTTGAGCACATCAACCACTCTTGTCATCATAGCATTCATTCCCTTCCCGTGTTCAGCCGAGACGGGAATGATTTCGTTCACACCTAATTCGTAAAATTCACCCAGATTGAGCTCGCGAGAAGGATTATCCACCTTGTTTATTACTATTAAATATGGTTTCTTATATGGACGTAGAGCGTCGACGATTTCCCTGTCTGCCGGAGTGAGGCCTTCTTTAACATCCAGAATTATCAAAAGCAGATCAGATTCTTCTACTGCCTTTAAGCTTTGCTCATGGACAATTTGGGATATACTGTCCAGGTTAGGAGACCTGTCCATGCCGCCTGTGTCTATAAATTGCATTGTAAGATTATCCCATTTAATCTCGGCATAGCGGCGGTCTCTGGTGAGCCCTGGGGTCGAATCTACCAGTGCATCTCTTGTGCGGGTGAGCCGGTTGAGAAGTGTAGATTTCCCCACGTTTGGGCGTCCTATTAGTGCAACCTTTGGTATTATTTTTTTGTTTTTGAGCTCGGAATTCATGTTATTGTAGTAAAATTAGGCATCTTTCATTCACCAGTTTACACTTTTTTTCGAAAAAGTGTGTATTATCGAATTGAATGCCGGTGTAAAAACTGGAAATTCGAAATTTGAAATTAGGTAACATATCTACATCTTTGTATTTTCCCCAATTTCAAATTTCACTACCAAAATACAAAATCAACAAAGTGTAAACTACTTTTGGCTTGTCGTGAAGGATGCCATGTATTGAGAACATATGCTTGACGATAACCCAAATAGTCATCTAATCTGTAAATAGTGTAAAGCTTTTTTGTGGAATTTGAGTGAGGTGATAATTATGTCACAAAAACGTATTTTAGTCCTTCTTGCACCTGGCTTTGAGGAACTTGAGGCAGTAGCTGTTATTGATATCTTGAGGAGGGCAGGGCTAGCGGTTATATCAGCAGGAACAATTTCAGGGCCAATTAGTTCAGCCCGCAATGTCGTGATTTTGCCTGATAAGTTACTTGATGAGGTGACAGAAAATGCCTTTGATTTGATAGTCCTGCCAGGTGGTTTAGACGGCACAGAAAACCTTGCAAAGGACCAAAGAGTAGTAAAGATGCTTCAAAAACAACTGGATTCCGGCAGGGCTATAGGGGCAATATGTGCTGCTCCGACCGTACTTGACCGATACGGCCTTGCCCAGGGAAAAACCATCACCTGTCATCCAACATGCAGAGACGCAATACAGAAAGCCCGGCTTTCAGAAGATCGGGTGGTCCGGGATGGTCTCCTTGTGACGAGTCAAGGTCCGGGTACGGCTATCGAGTTCGCCTTGAATCTCGTTGAACTGCTTATGGGAAAGGATAAGATGCTCGATGTAAATGCCGGGGTATTGGCTCGAATTGATTAGTAAAATATAGTATTTTTTAGGATGATTGTACATAAAGACCTTTATGACAAAAAAACGCAGGTCCAAAAAAACTCCGGATAAAATTTCTACCCTGGTGCCCAAAAATGATTCCAGGAGCCTTGTCTCCCAGGGAACCCTTGAACCTCTTCAGCAATACCTTGCAGAGATCAGCCGGTATCCCCTGTTGAGTAGAGAAGAAGAGGAGACTCTCACTAAGGCCTACAGTGAAACACGAGATCCAAAGCTGGCTTCCAGGATCGTGACGGCAAACTTGAGACTGGTCGTAAAAATAGCCTTGGATTTTCAGAAATTCTGGATGCAGAATTTTTCAGATCTTGTTCAGGAGGGAAATATTGGCCTTATGCAGGCAGTAAAAAAGTTTGACCCGTATAAGGGTGTAAAATTTTCCTACTATTCTTCTTTCTGGATAAAGGCGTATATACTAAAGTTCGTTATGGACAATTGGCGTTTAGTCAAAATCGGGACCACCCAGGTCCAGCGCAAACTTTTTTATAACCTTCGTAAAGAGAAAAGCAGGCTTCTTGCTTTAGGCTTTGAACCAGTGCCAAAACTCATCTCTGACCGCCTTAATGTCCCTGAGAAAGATGTGATTGACATGGATCAGCGCATGGGGTCGTGGGAGCTTTCCATGGATGCCCCGATTAAGGAGGGCTCTGAAGATAAATGCCTGGATTTTTTTGCCACTGACGAGACGGCAGTTGAAGCCGGTGTTGCCAGAAAAGAGATAAGGGCTAGCCTCAAGGACCATCTTGCAGCCTTTAAGGAACAACTTCAGGGAAAGGAGCGAGTCATATTCGAGGAGCGGCTTTTAGCCGAGGAGCCCAAGACCCTTCAGCAGCTCGGAACTGTTTTCGGGGTTTCAAGAGAAAGAGTAAGACAAATAGAGGCCAAGCTAAAAAAGAAGTTGCGGATATTTCTTCAAAAAAGAATCCCGGATTTAGGTTCTTATCCAGAGGGTGTCGAAGACGCATGATTACAAGTCCTTTTCGTTTTTGGATCAAACTTTTTTTCATTTTAGTCATTGTTCTGATGGTATCAGGCTCCAATGCCATGGCCAGGATGAATCCTTCCCGTGGCGAGGCCTATGCCTATTATCTCCAGGCAATTATGGAAAAATCTTTGGGCAGGCTTTCAGATGCTTCGAGTTGCCTGAAAAATGCCCTGGCCCATGATCCGGAATCCATAGCCATACTGAAGGATTTGGCCAAATTAGCAGCCAGCATAGGTAACGTGCAGGAGGCTGAGCAATGGGCTGAACAGGCCATTGCCCTTGAAACCGACAACCTGGATATGAAGATTGTGCTTGCCGGAATTTATGCCAATGAAAATCGCGTGGCCGAAGCCTTAGAACTCCTGGAGGATGTACTAAGTGATGAACCTAATAACCAGGAAGCACTGTTTTTGACCGGGACTATTTACGCTAAGGCTAAGCAGTATCCAAAGGCGATTGAGATCATGGAAAGGGCTGCCATGCAGGAGGGAAGGCAATCTTTCATGGCACATTATTATCTGGGAAGGATATGTCGAGATGCCGGTGATCTTTCAAAGGCCGAGGAACATCTCAACGAGGCATTAAGGCTGAATCCACACCTGATAATGGTGTATCTGGATCTGGCTGATGTCTACAAAAAGCAAGGGAAGATAGATAAATCCATTGATTCCTGCAGGGCACTGTTAGCTCAAAAGCCTAATAACCTTGAGGCACGAGAGCGGCTTTTGATGCTATTAATTGAAGAAAAACGGGTAGATGAGGTAATTTCAGAGTTTGGTCGGCTCAAGCAGTCAGCACAAAACTACCCTGCAGTTGGATTTCATGTTGCGATATTGTGTCTTCAGCATAAAAAGTATGATGATGCATTATCTATTCTTAAGGAGATGGCTCATACTTACCCTGATCAGGGTCAAATTCTTTACTATATGGCAATTACCTATGAGCAGAAAGGCGATCCTGATGCTGCCATAGAGATGCTCGAATCCATCCACATTGACGATGAATTTGCCGTGGAAGCGAGGGTCCATTTGGCATACCTGCTTAAAGAAAAGGGACAACTCGATCAGGCATTGAATCTTATTGAAAAAAGCCTAAAAGACCGCCCCAATACGAAACAATGGGTGCTCACTCTTGCAAATCTCTACGATGCGGCAAACAGGCCGCATGATTCCAAGGAAATTCTTCGCAAAGCCCTGGATACAACCCCTGACGACAAGGAGTTGTTATTCCATCTTGCAATGGTCTTGGACAAGCTGGGGCAGAGAGACCAGGCCATAGAGTGTGCCAAGAAGGCCATTGAAAAAGCCGGAGACTACGTTGAAGCCCTTAATTTCCTGGGGTATACCTATGCTGAAGAGGGGATTAACCTTGACGATGCCGAGCTTTTGATAAAAAAGGCACTTTCTATACAGCCGGATGATGGGTATGTAATAGATAGTCTGGGGTGGGTATACTTCAAGAAAGGCAAGAATGATCAGGCCATTTTCTATCTCGAAAAGGCGCAGGATTTAGTTCCTGACGATTCTGTTATAGCAGAACACCTTGGCGATGCATATATGGCCAAGGGGACTTTCGATAAGGCATTACAGGCCTATCAGAAGGCCCTTAAACTGGTGAAGGAGTCAAAGGACAAACCAAAATTGAGGAAAAAAATACAGAATGCTCAAAAAACACTTTCTGACATGGTGGACAGTTAAGAGCCTTTATAGCTGCGGGCGCATTCACACATTGGGGGAGGGAATCCATAGGCACTAAGTTATTTTGTAAACGTTCACAGGTTATATTTAAAGACGTTCGATGTTCATTACTAAATTATAGGTCCCCTAACATGTGAATGTGCCCTATAGCTGCAATGTGCCCCCTTGACTTAGGTGCTATGGTTATTAAAATGTTTTTATGGTAAAAGATTGTACAAATACTTGTGTGAATTATTTTTACCGGCTGAGCGCGGTTATAATTACTGTCGGTCTCCTTTTTCTTTTTACGGCATGTCAGGATACGCAAGTCACAGGAGAATACGATAATCCATATACTCCTGATGAAGTTAAAACAATGTTGTCCTACCATGGCGCCCTTGTCGCCAAATTTGACGGTAATCAGTGGTATTTCCTTTCCGGTGACCGCTGGATCAAGCTGGAGAATGCAGGGGCCTATAAATATGCTTTGCTTTCTTCCAGGCACAGAGCTTCAAAATTTTAGGATTATTTAAAATCCATTTTTTCTCTTGCGGTCTGTTTCGCCAACCCACTTTTTTTATCTTCAGACCTGTTTGGTTCCGGTTTATCCGGGTTAGGAAATTTTTATATGGATAATGACACGATGAAGGAATTGGGAACAGAAGAAGTCCTTTGGGACCTTGGGGATTTATACCAAGGCATTGATGATCCCAAAGTCCATGATGATATGGAAAAATGTAAGAAAGCGGCCCTTGAGATTGCTGATAAATATTCGGGCAAGATCGCAAAACTCACCGCTGCAGAACTCTTCGCTGTCGTCAGTAAATATGAATGCTTGACTATTATTGTGGGAAAACTCGGCGCATTTGCTCAGCTACATTTTTCAACCCATGTTAATGACCCGGAGGCCGGTGCTTTTTTGCAAAGAGTCAACGAGTTTTTCAGTATGGTGAATAAAGATGTAGTGTTTTTCGATATTGAGTGGGCAAATGTTCCCAATGACAAGGCGGATGACCTGCTCGCCGACCCCATGCTGGAGCACTACAGGCACTATTTGCAAGCAGCCAGGCGATACAAACCTCATCTTCTCTCTCAAGCGGAAGAACAACTCATAATTGAGATCAGTCCGGTAGGTCGTTCAAGCTGGATCAACTTGTTTGAAAAAATCTTGGCAGCCCAGCGTTTTGGTAAAGAAGCCCGCACTCAGGAAGAGGTCTTGACCGATCTTTACTCCCCGGACCGTAAGGTCAGAAAAAACGCGGCAAAGGACCTTACGGAAGGTTTGCGCAGTCAGTCAATTGTACTTACCCATACCTTTAATACGGTCCTTGGCGATAAGATGATTGATGACAGGCTTCGGGACTATCGTAACTGGATCAGGTCCATGAACCTTGCGAATAAACTCGATGATGACACCGTTGATTCCCTGATTGCGTCCGCAACAGATCGTTACGACATAGTCCAACGCTATTATGGTTTAAAGCGGCGCTTACTCGGGTTGGAAAAACTTTTTGACTACGACAGGTATGCTCCCTTGCCTTATCTGGATCAGCGGGTTGTTGATTGGGAGAAAAGTAAAGAGATAGTGCTTGATGCCTTTGGGAAATTTTCTCCAAAGATGGCCTCAGTTGCCAATCTGTTTTTTGACAGACAATGGATACATGCTCCAGTAATACCAGGGAAGACCGGGGGGGCTTTTGCACACCCCGTGGTTCCGCAGGTCCATCCTTATGTACTTGTAAATTTCACTGGGAATCTCAGGGACGTTGAGACAGTGGCACATGAGCTTGGCCATGGTGTTCACCAGGTCCTGGCGGGTAAGCAGGGCTATTTAAACAGTCATACTCCTTTGGTTTTAGCCGAGACTGCCTCGGTTTTTTGTGAAATGCTGGTATTCAAGAATTTGATGAGGAATTTGGAAAGGCCGGAAGAAAAATTGTGGCTCGCTGCTACTAAGATTGAGTCCATCTTTGCCACTGTGTTTCGTCAAATTGCCATGAACCGGTTTGAAAATGAAGTTCACAATAAGCGGCGTTCAAAGGGAGAGCTTTCTCCGGATGAATTTTCAAATATTTGGGTTAAGACCCAGGAGGAAATGTTCGGCAACAGCGTAATACTGACCGATGACTATGGTATTTGGTGGTCTTATATAGGTCACTTTATCCATACACCAGGCTATGTATATGCCTATGCCTTTGGCGAACTCCTGGTCTTATCTCTTTACTCCATGTATGAAAAGGGAAAACTGGATTTTGTCCCGCGCTATTTGGAGCTATTGGCTGCAGGGGGAAGTGATACTCCCTATGTGTTGCTTGAGTCCTTTGGCATAGACCTCCATGATCCTGATTTCTGGCACCAGGGTCTTAATGTAATTGATGATATGGTGAAGGAAATAGAGGAACTGGCTGTGGAAATAGATGTCGAATAGGCTGGGGAAGTTGTCAAAAACTTCTTATTCGTCCACAGTCAGGGCAGATCCATATTACATTATTGCTCATGCCCCACATATTCTCTTTCAGACAGTCATCACAAATCTGAAAACCGCAAGGGCAATTCCAGCAAAAAGGCAATTCTCTGCCGCAGACGTGGCAGCAATAATGCTTAGACCTACCCCAACGAGAGTTTTTGGAGCGGGGTCCAAGTTTTTTTTCTTTTTTGGTGTCAGACATTTATACTATGAAATTACTACATTATCGGGTTGCTCTTGTTTACTGCAAGGAAATCAATGAAAGACTATCATAATATTTTAAATATACACCTTTTTTATGGTATATAAAGATATGATGAATGATTTATCCAAATTGATTACCAGAGAAATTAAAACATAAGGAACGGGAGATAAATAAGTTGAACAAAAATTAACAGGATTTTTTGTTGTATTCAAGGCGCGAGGAGCGAGCATAACGGGTTATGTGATCGACGAGCAACGAAGAAGACGGCAAAAAAGACATTAATTTGTTCAAGTTATTTATTGTACGTTCCTAACCAAGTATAGGAGGATGTAAAATGCCCTTTCACAGGAAATTATCCGCTGTTTTTTTCGTTTCTGCCTTGATCCTTTATCTGCCATTTTTTCTGCTGACTTCGTGCGCCAAGACGAGTTCGGCACCAGGGGAGTCCTCGACGGGATTTTCTGAAACTGCTCCGGGTTCTGAGGCCGCCAGTGTTATTTATGAATTCCAGGATCTTCCTATACCCATTGAACTTGAAAAGGTTGAAGACAAAACGATAATGATTAAGACTGTGGGCTTCCAGGGCGGAATATTGGTATTCCAGGGCAGGGTAACTGTGGCCTCATTAATGGAATTTTTCACAAAATCCATGCCTAACCATGGCTGGGTATTGGATGGTACATTGAATGCGAAGCGGAGCTTCCTTGCATTCTCCAAAAGAGGTAACTCCCATTGTTTTATACAGATATATGAAGGACGAATGGGCTTTAAGACCGAGGTCCAGATCTGGGTAAACGAACCACTTGGCCAATGATAATGTGAAACAGGTTCCAGGCCCAGAGATTCTATCAGAGAAGGCTTCACCCTATACGCCATTAGAGGGGAAGACTGTCCTTCTTGGAATAACCGGTGGGATTGCCGCGTATAAGGCGGCTGATTATTCCAAGAAGATTCGTGCATTGGGCGCACGGGTAATACCCGTGATGACCAAACATGCAACCGAGTTTGTGTCGCCCATTACTTTCGCAGCTCTTACAGGCGGAAAAGTATACACGGATCTGTTTTGCGTGGAGGGTGCCGAGACCATTCCTCATATAGAGCTTGCCCGATCCGCCGACCTTTTTCTGGTACTGCCTGCTACTGCAAATATAATCGGCAAAGCCGCAAATGGTCTGGCGGATGATTTTCTGTCCACATTACTCCTGGCATTCTCCGGTCCGGTACTTTTTTCCCCTTCAATGAATCCGGCCATGTATGCGCATCCGGCGACTCAGGCAAACATAGAACGTCTTAAGGTATTGGGCTACAGAGTGATAGAGCCTGAGATAGGGGAAACGGCCTGTGGCGACAGGGGTCGGGGAAGATTGCCAGAGTGGTCTGTGGTGAGGAATGCCATACTAAAGGCAACAACTCCACAGACTTTGAGAGGAATGAATGTACTGGTATCTGCCGGGCCGACCAGAGAATATCTGGATCCTGTCCGGTATATTTCTAACCGTTCCTCAGGAATCATGGGTTATGCTATGGCCATGGTTGCCTTCAGACGCGGCGCAAGAGTGACTCTTGTAAGCGGTCCGGTCTCCATTCCACATCCTTCGGATATAAAGATCTATCCTGTTGAAACTGCAGGCGAGATGGATGACATAATTAGCAAACTTTCGCAAGATGCTCATGTAATAATCATGACTGCCGCAGTGGCAGACTACACCCCTTCTGTTAGGGCCGACCAGAAGATCAAGAAAGGCACACCTGAACTGCATTTAGATCTTGTGCGGACAAATGACATCTTATCGCAGTTGGTAAAGAGTCGTAAGGGCAGGCAGATAATCATCGGCTTTTGTGCAGAGACCCAAGATCTTAAAGCGCAGGCCCTAACAAAAATAAAGCTAAAAGGAGCGGATTTGCTGATTGCCAATGATGTGTCTCAGCCTGATGGCGGCTTTGATGTACCAAATAATAGGGTCCTAATTGTCTCCGCCGATGGGGATGTCAAGGCCCTGCCCCTTTTGCACAAGGAAGAGGTCGGAGAGAGAGTTTGGGATCGAATTCAGGATTTGTTTCCACAGGATTATTGATTGACACTGTGGTTTGGTTTTGGTATCAGGAAAACATATTGCCGGAGTGGTGAAATTGGTATACGCGCTGGACTCAAAATCCAGTGGGCCTTGCGCCCGTGCGAGTTCGACTCTCGCCTCCGGCACCAGTAATATCAGGCGGTTAGTATAATCTAACCGCCTTTTTTTATAGGCTGTGGCTTGCAAAACTGGTCAATTTTGGCCAATGGTCACCTTCATGGTTAGCTAGGCCATAGCATCGATCCCCGCCTTTATTATCTTGGCATTTATAACAATCTCTGTAATGGGTATTTTTACGGAAATTATGAAATGAAAAAGCCCATACCTTTTTTCGCTCCTGTGAAGAAATTTAAGGCCCCAGGATAAAGTTGCGATATAGGCAATATTTTTCATCTTTACTCAAATCACTTTTTAAATTTGACAACCCATCCCCTCAGGTCCATACTCCAAATTAGCTAATAACAAAAAATCAGTATGGACGAATTTGGAGGGCCGGTTCATCCTGAACCTCTCAATAAGTTTGGCCGCTAATCACTCTCATAATATCCATTCTTGGGTACTTGCTGGCAGGTTTTCTGAATTGCTGCGGTTTTTTAGAAAGTTAGTCTTTATCCCAAGGCTGCAGCATTCAGTTTATATTTCTCTAATACCAGCCGCTGATGAATCTTGATGGTGTCATGAAATCCTGGGAATACAACATATTGAACGATACCCAGATAATTTTTGTGGTATTTTAGCGATCTTAGCCTTGACAGTCGTATAAAAATAATAAAAACTGATTATTAACCAGAATTAGAGAATTAATTGTTATCGAGGATACTTCGCGTCTTCGACAATCACTGCGGATTGGCGGCCGACGGTGAAAGTTTTTATATGACTACCCTTTTCGCGCTCTGAAAGTGATAGGTGCTGAATAGAGGTTCAGTTATGGAAAAATTTATTCTCACGGATTTTCTCCAACAAAATCGATCGAAAATCATCGAGGAATGGCTTAAAAGACTACACACGGATGTAAGTAACCATTATTCCCAGAGGCCGCGTGAAGAGCTTATGGCAACTGTTAGAGAGGCTTTTGATGGCTACTTTCATGTCTTGGCTCAGAGCGACTTCGACCATATCAATCGTTTTATTGAAAAGATCACACAGAAGCGTATGGAGGCCGGGTTTTTACTATCAGATGTACAGAAGGCCTTCGAACTCTATCGAAGTGTAGTGGTACCGCTTTTAGCGAAAGAGTCTAAAATTACCACAATTGAGGAATTTTGTAATAATATTATAAAAATCAACTGCTGTATGGCTTATACGACTTACCGCTTCAGCGATCACTTCCAGAATATGCATGAAAAAAATGTCCTTGAGCACAACCGAAGACTCGATGCGGCTGAAAGACTTGCGGCACTTGGAAAAATGGCAAATAGAGTCGCTCATGAGCTCAGAAATCCGCTAACAATAGTTGGTGGGTTTTCTCGGAGACTGAATGAAAAAACACCTGAAGGTGATCCGGACAAGAAGTATCTCGCCATGGTTGTGGACGCGGTCATGGCATTAGAAGATAATATTTCAAAAATCATAAAGATAGAAAATGATGAACAGCAAAAAAAACAACAGGGGCACCATTAAAAGAAAGGTAAAAGGCATGGGTGCCAGGCCTACACAGCTCATACCGCTGTCATTAAAATAATTTCCAACCACGCCTTTCACAAAGGCTTCGCTTGTGAAGGCGCCTTCACGGCGACTGGCGTCTCCGAGAAACGCAGTCGGGTCAGCGCCGCGATTTGGGCTTCTAATTGACACCCGGCCCATACCTTAAAGCCCTTTTTAGGTCCACTCATCGATCTGATTTTTTTAAATTTGGCAAAAAAGTGGCAAAAATAACGAGGTTGTCAAAATTAAATAAACGATTTTAGATGGTTACAGTAATTAATGCGCGGCTCTCAAAATCCCGTGGGCCTTGCGCCCGTGCGAGTTCGACTCTTGCCTCCGGCACCAGAATTTTTTTTTAAAAAAATCCTTAGATTTTCCCGATCCGTAGCCAAATCGTTTCAAGAAGGGACTGAACACCCTCTCCTGTGCGGGCGGAAATAATCAGAGGTTTATCTATAAATCCAGGAAGCAGCCGGCAGATAGCCTGTATCTGCTTTTGCCTTTTGGGCTGAGAGATTTTGTCTGCTTTGTTCAGGACTAACCAGACATGCCTTCCCAAGGCATGTAGATAGCCCAAAAGATCAAGGTCCAACTGGTCTGGAACCCGCCTGATGTCAAAGATGCATACCACGCCTTTGAGAGGTTTTCTGGCCTCTATATAGCCCTCTACCAGCCTGTGCCACTTTTGCTGTATGTGTTTCGGAGCCTTTGCAAATCCGTAGCCCGGAAGATCGACAAAATGAACGGAATCGTTGACCAGAAAAAAGTTCAGAGACTGGGTGAAACCTGGCCTTGAGCTGATTTTTACCAGGTTACGCCTTCCCAGGAGACGATTCAAAAGACAGGACTTGCCTACATTGGATTTGCCGGCAAAGGCTACTTCCGGCAAGCTGGGTGATGGAAGCTGGGAGAGCTTGTAGACGCTTGTAACAAAGGCAGTCTTGGTGATTCTGTGTGTCACCGGATTTAGAGGACTTTGTTGAGGGAATGTTCTATAATCCCTTGGGCACCTGAGGCCATCAGCCGTGGGATAAGCTCCCTTACTTCAGCTTCGTTTATCACCGTCTCCACAGAGAACCACTCCTGTTTATACAGAGGAGAAACCGTGGGGGCATTGAGGCTGGGCAGTATGTCCACCAATGCCTGCAGCTTTTCCTTGGGAACATTCATTTTGAGCACCACAAGACGATCCGCCCGCAATGCGCTCTGCAGTAACATGGAGATCTGTTCAATCTTCTCCCTTTTCCAGGGATTTTCCCAGGCATGTTTGTTGGCTATCAACTGTGGGTTAGACTCCATCAGCTCTTCAATAATAACCAGGCCGTGTGCCTTGATTGTGCTACCTGTCTCTGTTACCTCAACAATGGCGTCGGCAAGCCTTGAGGCAATTTTGCCCTCGGTGGCTCCCCAGGAGAACTCAACACTTACATTTATTCCACGTTCTGAAAAATAACGCCTAGAGAAGTTGACAAGCTCTGTGGCTATCTTCTTGCCCTCAAGGTCCTTGGCGGAACGATAAGGAGATCCGGCCGATACGGCCAGGACCCATCGGGCAGGACGTTTGCTTACTTTGGAATATATCAGGTCTGCCACAACGACGATATCTGAGTCATTCTCCAGGATCCAATCACGGCCTGTAATGCCGACGTCCAGGATTTCTTGCTCAACATAACGGGACATCTCCTGGGCCCTGCAGATGCTGCAGGTGATATCGGGATCATCTATACTAGGAAAATAGCTCCTGTGATGGACATCTATACGCCACCCTGACTTTGCAAAGAGCTCAATTGTTGCCTTTTCAAGACTTCCCTTCGGTATACCCAGCTTCAGTTGGTTCACTTTTTGTAAACCTCCTTAGGATCAAAAACAGGTTCTCCAATAATAACCAGGGATTCCCCCTGGACTTTTCGATAAAAGCAGCTCCTGTAGCCTTTATGGCAAGCCGCACCGCCCAGCTGTTCCACCTTTACCAGTATGGTGTCCAGATCACAGTCCACATAGGCAGCCTTCAGTAACTGAACATGGCCGGAGGTCTCACCTTTGAGCCACAGCTTGTCCCTTGTGCGGCTCCAGTAATGGACCTTGCCTGTCTCCAGTGTCTTTTCCCAGGCCTGCCTATTCATATAAGCCAGCATGAGTACCTCACCTGTTTTATGGTCCTGGGCTATTGCAGGCAGTAGTCCGTTTCCCTTATCAAAGCAGAGATCTTTTGCATTTGTCATAAAGCGGATTTTTAATGGTCAAGGATAGTTATGTCAAGCTGAGATCATATGCTCGATGAGAGTTCTATGTGGACATTTCGTACGAATTCTCTTTTTTTTGATTCTTGCTAAACCAGGTTTTGGTCACGCCTTTCGACGCATCGTCTGCGTGCGGACACGCACAGGTAGGTCGGTCGAAATCATCGGCAGTCTGCGTTGGTGATATGAGGCTATCGTCAGGGGACTTGGTAGATGGTACTGGGGTGGCTAACTAAAAAAGCATTTCCAAGCTAAAACAGATCCATTTGTACTGCCTTGTCTTTCCCCGATGCCTTTGCCCTTGAGCCACGCGATTCTTTCCTTTCCTCTTCGGAAAAGATGCTGATCTTTCCATAGAGTCCGTCGTAACCGGGACTTATTTTTATCTCACCCTTTCTCATGCGCAGTATTCCTTCCAGGATCCTTTCCGGTACAAAGTGCTGGAGCTCCTCCTCACTCTTCCAGAGGAGTAAATTCATCTCAGATTCTCCAAGCTGAATCAGTCTCTGATACTCTTTTTTTACTCTACCTGTGATGCTTCGTATGCCAAATGTCTCAGCGATAATCTCCTCAAGCGGTACAAGGTGTACACAGGGCTTTGCAGCTTCAGGAATAAAGCCTTCAGGCCTGTCAGCAAGCTCCTCTATCCGGTGCAGGACACCCACTGTGAGATTCTGGCCACATACCGGACACTTGCCTCTATGCTCAATAGTCTCCTGTGGTTTCATACAGATATTGCAGGCCCTGTGACCATCCAAGTGATATTTACCTTCTTCCGGAAAAAACTCGATAGTCCCATCAAAGCCACGGCCCGGGTCCTTGATAGCAGCAATAATTGCTTCATAGGTAGGCTCGCAGGAAAAGCAATTTGCTTCCCTTGCCAGCTTAGGGGGGGAATGGGCATCGGAATTTGAAAGCAGGGTATATTGATCCAGGGCGGATAGACGCCAGTTCATCTGAGGATCTGAAGAGAGTCCGGTCTCCAGGGCGAAAATATGCTCGCTCTGTTCCTCAAAGCACTCTTCCAGTGTGTCAAAGCCGGATTTTGCACCGAACAGAGAAAACCATGGAGTCCAGATATGTGCCGGCAGTACAAAGCAGTCAGGTGATACGTCCATTATTATTCTGACAAGTTCCTTTACCGGAAAGCCGAGGATTGGACGCCCATCTGAAGTGATGTTCCCTATTGAACCAACACGGTCCTGAATCTCTTCTACCACCTGGAAATCAGGTGCAAAAAAAACCGTATGTATCCTGCGACTTTTCCCGCCCTGGGTAAAAATGTTGGACACCTCAGAAGTAAGGATGAATTTTGTACCCTCAGGGTCGTCTTTGCAGACATAGAGTCCTGTGCCCTCAGGCTCCAATTCCTCCCTCAATTCTTCAAGATACCCCGGATGGGTGAAGTCACCCGTGCCGACAACGGATAATCCTTTCTGCTTGGCGAAACGATTAATAATACCCGGATGCATATCAGGACTTGTTGCCCTGCTGAAGTGGGAATGAACGTGAAAATCAGCAAGAAAAGCACCTTGTTTCCATTGAAAAACCGGATTAGTCATTTCAAACCTCTCCTTAATTCCTTAATTCCTCAATTCCTCAATTCCTCAATTATTAGGCTCTATATAGTGCCTGAACGAAAACCCCAAATTTTGTTTTCTCAATTAGGTCGTGGACAATTAACATATTAAGATTACTTCTTTTTCAAATCTAACATTCAAAATTTAGAATTTAAAATTGTGTCTGAATGGTTTTTTCATTCAGACACAATATAACACCTTTGTAGCAAGAGGCTCCAGTAAAACCTAATATTTTACTGAATACTCGTTAGGCAATTTTTTTCTCCTCTATGGATATCAAGTATTGACCGCTGGGATACAAAAGTTTAGCTTAGCATATGATTCTGCTGAAAATACCCTGTGCCTGCGGCGTTGTATAAGAGCTGAAAGCCTGAAGCTGAAAGCTAAAAGGGATTGATTTGCGATGGCTTTTTGAGCAAAATCACTTTTTTCAGCATAATTATATTCTGCTAACAAATAAATATGTTTCAGGAGAAAGCTGTGCAGGATGAATTAGGACTATACTACAATCCAATCCTTGAAAATAAAAAAATACGCATGTATGTTCAATCCGGCTCTGATAACATAGAATTCAGGATGTGGAATGCGGATGATCCCGGCATGTGGGATGACCATGGCTGGGTTGAATGGCCTGCAATTCAGCAGGCAGCTGATTTTTATAAGAAAGAAGGGAGGGGAAAGCCCCCGCTTCATCTATATGATATTGAAATAGCTGAACGTTTGCTGAAAGATAGTTTGTTAATTAAGTAACTCTTAACCTCTGAACCCAGAACCTGTGAACGCCTTCATATTTAAATAGTGCCTGAACGGAAATCCCAAATTTTGTTTTTTCAATTTAGGTCATGGACAATTAACATATTAAGGTTACTTTTTTTTAAATTTAGAATTTAGAATTCAAAATTGTGTCTGAACGGCCTTTTCGTTCAGACACTAAATAGGCCTTAGGGATTGACAAAACACATTAATATATCTTCTATTCGTAATCTTGATTGGTTCTTCCCCGGAATTTCAGAGAATTATAAAGGTCTCTTCATCAAAGACTCTGAGGTGTGGACAGCCCTTGACCTGCTCAAGGAATATATCCACAAGATTATCAGGCCAAACCTCGAAGAAACGATAATGCCTGGAATTCCCCTATCTACGCACCTCGTCTTGCTGCCAAACGGATGGATGCGTGATGGTTTTGAGGTTGTCTGCAATGATGCCACCAAAGGCAAACTCGAAGTACGTGTTGATGGAAAACTCGTTCCACAGGCCTCCCTTGTTTGCGCAGGCACAGTCTTTACAGATGACCGGATACAGATAGGGGAAGGGGTCTTTATTGAATCAGGTGCAATGATCAAGGGACCAAGCATTATCGGAGACCACACGGAGATCAGACAGGGGGCTTACATGCGCGGAGATTGCCTGATTGGAAAATATTGTGTAATTGGACATACTACTGAAGTGAAGCACTCTGTGTTTTTAGACGGGTCAAAGGCAGGGCATTTTGCCTATATTGGTGACAGTATCCTCGGTAGAGACGTAAACCTCGGAGCAGGCACAAAATTTGCTAATTTGCGCTTTGCATCTGGAAATGTATCCATCAAAATCGAAGGGAGTTCAATTGATACCGGAAGGCGTAAGCTTGGGGCCATCCTTGGGGACAATGTACAAACCGGATGTAATTGCGTTACAAATCCGGGCACATTGGTTGGGTTGGACTCAGTAATAGTCCCCAATACCACGGTAACGCCCGGACTTTACGCACCTTGTTCCGTAATCCGCTAGCTCTTGAATTTTGTAAGCAGTTCTTTTGTCTTTTATTTCATATAGGAATTCACATAGAAAAGGAGAAATACATGAAATTAGTTGGTTCGCGCAGATTTACTTTTAAAATGTTCCTGGCATTGGTGGGATTTTCCTTCATTTTTGGCCTTTGCAGTAATACTTTTGCATCTGATGAAAAGGAAAACATCCTTGCCCAGGTAGGTTCCTACAAGCTAACCCTTGAAGAATTTGAGACTCAGATCCAGTCTTTGCCACCTCAGTTGCAGATGGCCTTACTCAGAAATCCCCAGTTGAAAGAGCAATTTCTGGACAGATGGGTAGATATCACTCTAATAGCCCAGGAAGCCAGGGATAAAAAGCTGGACCAGGACCCTAAAATTCAGGCCAAGATAGAGGATATCATGAACGCCGTTCTGGCCCAGGAATTCCTGCAAAGGGAGATAGAGGGAAAAGTCAAGATAACTGATGACGAGATCGAGACCCATTATAAAGGCCATAAAGAGGGATTTACCAATCCCGAGTCTGTGAAGGCCCGTCATATCTTACTGAAGGTCCCGGAAGGGACAGATGAAAAGACGTGGAAAGAGGCCGAATCAAAGGCCAGGGACATCAAGAAAAAACTGGAAAATGGCGAGGACTTTGCCGAGCTTGCAAAAAAGTATTCAGATGACCCGAGCTCTAAAAACAAGGGCGGTGATCTTGGCTTTTTCACCAAAGGGCGCATGGTACCTGAATTCGAGTCCGCAGCCTTTTCTCTTAAAACGGGTGAGGTGAGTGACCCTGTAAAGACTAAGTTTGGGTACCATATTATCGAAGTTCAAGAAAAAAAGGCAGCCAGCACAAAAACCCTGAAGGAGGTTCAGGCCCAGATAAGACAGGCCCTGAAAAAGGAAAAACAGCAACAGTTACAAGATACACTCATTGAAAAACTAAAGGCCAAATATCCGGTAAAAGTCAACAAAGATCTTCTCGCTGAGGATAAATCACAAGAAAGCAAGGCCCCTCCAAAAAATTAGGGGAGCTACTTGCAAACCTCGATTTTTAGTTTGAGTTTTGCGAGCGGCTAGGCACTGTAGTTCAGGCAGCCACTAAAAGTGGCTGCCTGAACTATGCCTGAGTTATTGAATAATATATTTGCTTATGAGCTTCTCGAAATTCACCCTTTCTTGACACCTCTCTAATCAGTTCCTACCATACAGTTCTATGGATAAACGACGCCGCAGACTAATATTTTCCGCCATCTATTGGATGATCGGGCTTATTCTTATCTTCAGTCTGCCGAATCTATGGATTCACATGCAGACAAGAGAGATTTCCTATTCCCAGTTCAAACAGATGTTAAGGGAAGGAAAAATTCTTGAAATCCGCATGGATCAGGAAGAAATCCGGGGAATACTTTACACAGGTCGTGCAGCCGGCCTTCAGAGACTACAGGCGAAGATTCAGGGACTGGAGCAGGAAAAGATCATAGATAACGCCCCGTTGGGAAAGGAAAAACAGCTTTCCCTGCAGGAACTTTTTAGCCAACTCCGGAAACTGACTGAGCAAAAAGGCGATCTGGTACTCTTTCGTACCTTAAGAGTTGATGATTCCAAGCTTGTAGAAGAACTGGATGCCAAAGGGGTTGATTATTCAGGAGTGCAGAAGGGTATCCTTGATCAGCTCTTCTGGGGTACGATCCTGCCGATACTTTTCTGGGTCGGGCTCTGGTTTTTGCTGATCAAGGGCATGGGAAGGCCCGGAGCAGGGCTCCTCTCGTTTGGCAAATCAAAGGCGAAGGTTGCCGTGGAAAAAGATACCGGCGTACGATTCGACGATGTAGCCGGATGCGATGAGTCCAAAGAAGAACTGAAAGAAGTAGTGGAATTTCTGAAAGAGCCCAAAAAATTCGAGGAGTTAGGGGCCAAGATACCCAAAGGGGTGCTCCTCCTGGGTCCGCCGGGGACAGGGAAGACCCTCCTTGCAAGGGCTCTGGCAGGCGAGGCGGAGGTCCCCTTTTACAGCATATCCGGCTCTGAATTCATTGAAATGTTTGTAGGCGTCGGGGCCGCACGGGTAAGAGACCTCTTTAACCAGGCCAAGGAGAACACGCCCTGCATAATTTTTGTTGACGAGATTGACGCCATAGGAAAATTCCGTGGCGGTGGAATGATGGGAGGCGGCCATGAGGAAAGGGAACAGACCCTGAATCAGCTCCTTGTGGAGATGGACGGATTTGAGCCCAACCTGGGCGTAATCCTGCTTGCCGCAACCAACCGGCCTGAGATCCTGGATCCGGCCCTCCTGCGTCCCGGCAGGTTCGATCGCCAGGTAATACTCGATGCCCCTGACATGAAGGGCAGGGAAGCGATACTCAGGGTCCACTCCCGCGGCAAACCCCTGGCCCCCGACATAGATCTTAAAACCATCGCCCTCAGGACCCCAGGGTTCTCCGGAGCCGATCTTGCGAATATTATGAATGAGGCAGCCCTTCTTGCAGCAAGGCATGGTTCAAAACAGATCACCCAGGCCCACGTCGAAGAGGCAGTTGAAAAGGTATTTGCCGGCCCGGAACGAAAAAGCCGGGTACTTGGGGAAAAAGAGCGCAAACGCGTGGCCTATCATGAGGCCGGCCATGCCCTTGTGGCATTTCATTGTCCCAATGCCCTGCCGGTCGCCAAGATTTCTATCATACCAAGGGGAAAGGCAGCTCTTGGCTATACACTTCAGTTACCTGAGGAAGAGCGGTACCTTGTAACCAAAAGTGAACTTCTGGACAGGATCTGTGTATCTTTTGGAGGGCGGGCCGCTGAGAAAATAATTATGGGAGAGGTGAGTTCCGGGGCACAGAATGACCTGGAAATGGCTACTGAAATAGCCAGAAGCATGATATGCCGCTTCGGAATGGACGAAAAGGTCGGACCCGTGGCCCTTTCCAGGGAAACCAGTCCTTTTCTGAGGGTGCCTGGTATCCCACAGACCACAGAACCTTTGAGCCCTGAACTTGCCTCAGAAGTGGACAGGCAGGTACGACAACTGTTGAGCGAGCAGGATGCCAGGGCTCAAAAAATCTTAGAAGAACATCCAGATGCCCTTGAGAAGGTGGCAGAGCGCCTGCTCGTGCAAGAAATAATGAGCAAAGATGAATTCTGCGAAATTGCAGGTGAGGTTGAAAAAGGACAGTAAGGAGAAAAACAAAATGTACACAGAGAACAATCTGAAAACATTCGTACAGTTCAATTTTATTAAAATGTTAATAACAATGCTGCTGATATTGAGTTGTACTACAAACGCTTTTGCATCAAATATCGATGACCAGAACATAGCCATGCTAGACAAAACGAGTAAGGCCTTTGCCGCTATAGTTAAGAAGGCCATACCGGCGGTGGTCTTTGTCCGGGTTGAAAAGACAGTGGTAAGAGGTGACGCAGCATCACCCTTTCAGTCTCAGGACCCCTCTGACTTCTTTAATGACCCGTTTTTTGAGCGTTTTTTCGGACCTCACTTTCAACCAAGACAGAGAACGCCCAAGAAATTCCAACAGAGAGGACAGGGCTCAGGCTTTATTATCAGTAAAGACGGCTATATCCTTATCAATAATCATGTAGTGGGAGATGCTGACCTCATCAAGGTAAAGTTGTCTGACGGCAGGGAATTCAAAGCCAAGGTGATAGGGACGGACCCTCAATCCGATGTGGCAGTGATAAAGATAGACGCGACAGATCTGCCTGTACTCCGCCTGGGTGACTCGGACAAGCTTGAGGTGGGAGAATGGGTTATAGCCATAGGTAATCCCTTTGGTCTCAGCGAGACAGTCACTGTAGGTGTGGTCAGTGCCAAGGGCAGAAGCCGTATAGGCATCAACGACTACGAAGACTTTATACAGACCGATGCTGCCATAAACCCGGGGAATTCCGGCGGACCACTTGTTAACATCCATGGAGAGGCCGTTGGTATGAACACTGCCATATTCTCCAGAAGTGGCGGTTATATGGGTATAGGTTTCGCCATACCGATAAACATGGCGAAGTCCATTGTGGATCAACTCCTGGAAAAAGGCAAAGTCACCAGGGGATGGTTCGGAGTGGTCATACAGGATATAGACGATGAACTCGCAAAATCCTTTGGCCTGAAAAAGACTGAGGGCGTGCTGGTAGCTGAGGTCTCGGAAGGCTCTCCTGCAGAAAAAGCAGGTCTGAAACAGGGTGATATCATACTCCGCCTGAACAGCAAAAAGGTCAATAACGTGGGGGAACTCAGAAACAAAATAGCCCTGACCGCGCCAGGGACCAAGGTAAAGATAGACGTCTTGAGAGAAAACAGACACAAGACCCTCCAGGTCACTATCGGTGAACAGCCTGTTGGCAAGACCATGGGGATGGCCCAGCACAAAATCCTGGGCAAGCTCGGCCTTGTCGTGCAGGACCTGACTGCGGAGTTGGCAAAACAATTCGGATACCGTGATGGCCAAGGTGTTCTGGTGGCAAAGGTAGAGCAGGGAAGCCCTGCAGCCCGTGTAGGTATCCGCCCAGGACACCTGATAGAAGAGGTGAACCGCAAGCGGGTTCACAATATGGATGAGTTTGTAAAGGCCCTGGCACAATCAAAACAGACCAAGAGCGTCCTTTTCAGGATTCGGGATGGCGAGTTCAGTCGCTATGTAGCCATACATATCGATTAAAACTCTCGTAAGCGTTCACAGGGCACCGCATCTGCTTTGTTGTCGGGCACTTGAAATACAGGGAGTACGTCTGTGTACCCTCCGCCTCGCATCTGCAGCATCCTGTAAACGCTTGCAGCTCGGTGGGTTCCGGTAAAACGGGCGTTGTGACCCCGTAAACGGCTATGAATTCTCAAAGGTACTGCAAATGGTTCGGGGCCAGGGAAAACCCGGCCCCTGATTTTTTTTAGGAGACCTAAAAAATGCTGAAACCTGTTTATTATAATACTGCTGAGGGAAAAAGCAGGGTGAATTCCTTGATCCACCGCCAATTTGAGATCTCCTCACAGCATGAGACCAGGGTAAAGGAGATACTTGAACAGGTAAGAAGCAAAGGAGATCAGGCTGTAGTCCAATACACAAGACAGTATGACGCCCCTGATTTTGAAATCAAGGACCTGGCAGTATCCCAACAAGAGTTAAAAGCAGCCTATTCAAAGGTAGACAACGATTTCCTGTCAAGCATCAAGAAAGCTATTTCCAATATTAAAGAGTTCCATATGCATCAGAAGCCAAAGTCATGGATAATGACAAGGGAAGATGGAACCATATTAGGACAAATGATACGGCCTGTGGATGCCGCCGGATTGTATGTCCCCGGAGGCAAGGGGGGTGAAACTCCGCTGGTCTCTTCTGTCCTCATGAATGCAATCCCTGCCAAAATTGCAGGGGTCAAACGGATTGTGATCACCACGCCGCCCGACAAGTATGGGGCCGTTAATCCTCATTTGCTGGTAGCAGTCTCGGAAGTGGGAGTAAGTGAAATCTACAAGATGGGGAGCGCCTGGGCCATCGGTGCCCTGGCCTTTGGAACAGAGACAGTGGTCCCAGTGGACGTAGTAGTGGGACCGGGTAATGTCTATGTGACCCTGGCCAAGAAGATGATAGCAGGTATTGTCGGGATCGACATGGTGGCAGGACCAAGTGAGGTGCTAATCATAGCGGATGAAGGTGCATCGTCAGAGTTCGTGGCTGCTGATCTCCTCTCTCAGGCAGAGCATGACCCTATGGCGACAGCCATGCTGATTACTACATCGACAAGGCTTGCTGAAGAAGTGCCTGCGGAATTGAAAAACCAACTTGAAAAGCTGGAAAGACATGAGACTGCAACCGAGTCCTTGAAGACAAATGGCCTGTTACTGAAAGTTGATGACCTCGAGACAGCTACTGAGATAGCAAACAGAATCGGACCGGAACACTTGGAATTGTTGGTCTCAGACCCGTGGGGATTGCTTCCCAAAATCCGTCACGCAGGGGCAATATTCCTGGGCAACGCTACACCGGAGCCCATAGGAGACTATATTGCCGGGCCTAACCACATACTCCCCACCATGGGTACAGCACGGTTTTCTTCAGCCCTTGGTGTGGAGACCTTCCTTAAGCATTCAAGTGTGATTTCCTATTCCCAGGAGGCCTTCCAAAAAGATGCTGACGACGTAATCCGTCTGGCAGAAATCGAAGGCCTTACGGCCCATGCCCAGTCCATCAGGGTACGACAAGGATAGCGGCTCAAAGGTCCATGTTATAATGCCTGGCAATGTATTCCATGCTGCGGCCCTGCCCGTCAATCTTGAACGCCTTGTTCGCTATGCGGACACGGATTGACTGGGCCCATTTTATCAAAGAGATGCTTGAAGAGCGTTATGTAGATGCCGAGAAAGTAGTTTTGGTTATGGACAATCTCTACATGCACAACATAGCCTCGCTATACACGGCTTTTCCACCTGAAGAAGCCAGGCACTTGGCGGATCGCCTTGAAATACATTATACTCCTAAACACGGAAGCTGTCTAGACATAGCAGAGATTGAACTGAGTGTTTTGAAGCGACAATGCCTTGCAGGTCGAATTGATTGTATTGAGAAAATGCGAACCGAAGTGGCCGCATGGAATGCTGATCGAAATAACCGTCAAACTGAGGTTGACTGGCAGTTTAGAACGGATGACGCTCGCATCAAGCTGAAATGGCTATGTCCGAAACTTTAGAATATATATTGTACTAGCAGCTTCCAAGGAGGTTAGGGCCTATTGATAACCTTGAATTTGATGGAAGGCCGAAGGGTATGGATATTCAGTTATAAACTTACTATTCTTATTCCAGATAGAGAAGCTAATCGGGATTGCCTTTCGTCGAAAGTAAAAAATCTGTCAGCTTTGATTGATAAAGCTGAGGCCACATGTAGAATATCCAAAGTCCTTGACCCCGTTTTACCCGTGTACTTTCTTGATAAATCCACAGCGTATTGGAATGTGTCAGTCCAGCTTATTTGTGGACGATAATAAACTCCTTTGCTTTCATGTTTAGCAAATTTTGCTATAATAAGACGTATCTCATCCGTTCTAATCTCAGTCCTGAATTCCTTCAGATTGATAGCATTGTTGAACTCTAATTCGTGAAAAATTGTTAAAGGAATGGCTTCATTGTTCTCCTTAAGCCAATTTGAGGTATCTAAGGAATGTTCTTCTTTGATATAGAGTTTAACGATTACACTCGTATCTACGTAGAGCACTTAGAACCTATCCCTCCTGCCTTCAATAACTATTTCACTTATTGGCTTTCCTTTAAGATCAATAGCTTCATTGTAAAAATCAGGCCACTCAATTTCGCTTTTAGGGGCCAAGGACACCATTCTGGCCACGGGTTTCCCTCTCTTTGTAATGATTATTTCTTTACCACTATTAATACCTTTAAGGACCCGGGCAAAATTTTTCTGGATTTCTCCAACAGTTGCTGTTTTCATATTTTTTTCTTATTTGCTAATTACGTATATTATATGCGTAATGAATAATATGTCAAGATTGATCTATGATTTCATTGTAGATTGTAAACTAAAATGATTTATTTGCCTGTCCCCAATTCTCCCCGTTTTCCTACAACCACCCGAAAATTGATCTGAAGGCCGATATCCATACGGTACAGAGATTTTCAGAAGCCGTCCCACGTACAGAATCCATCGAACAGCTTTTAGGAATCGAAGGAAATGCGGCCAAGGCCTACTTCCAGGGGTTGGGCCGGATGATCCTTGGAGATTTCGTCTTCAACGGCAGGAAAAAACGCCCACCTCCTGATCCTGTAAATGCGCTCCTGTCCTTTACCGACACCCTGATATTCAATGAAATTTCATCATTACTGGACGGAATGGGCTTTGACCCCTATTTAGGCTATCTCCACAAACCTGACTATGGCAGACCTTCCCTTGCCTGCGACCTTATCGAAAAGTTCAGATCCATTGCCGGGGACAGATTGGTCCTGAAAAGGTATGAAAAATTTAACCCTACGCCTTTTCTTTTTCGTAAGCGTTTACAGGATGCTGCAGATGCGAGGCGTACGGGTACACAGACGTACTTCCTGTACTTCAAGTACCCGACAACAAAGCAGATGCGGTGCCCTGTAAACGCTTACTCTTTTTCTGACTTGAGTAGCTTATAGCAGATAGCATCCACAAGGGCCTGCCAACTGGCTTCGATGATATCGTTGGAAAGCCCGACAGTGCCCCACTTGTCGTGTTGATCCCTTGATTCTATCAGCACCCTGACCTTGGCCTCTGTCCCGGGACTTCCGGGAAGCACCCTGACCTTATAGTCCTGCAGTGTCATTTCCTTGAGCTGCGGGTAGAATTTTTCAAGGGCCTTTCTAAGGGCGTTATCCAGGGCATTTACCGGCCCATTGCCTACTGCGGCAGTGTGTTCTGTATGGCCGCCTACGCGCACCTTAATAGTAGCTTCTGCCTGCGCGGGTTCATTGTCTTTGAACTTCTGATCTATGACCCTGAAGGCAAGGAGATCAAAGTACTTGCGCCAGGTGCCGATGGCCTTTCTCATGAGCAATTCAAAGGAGGCCTCCGCACCTTCGAACTGGAAGCCCTGGGATTCCAGTTCTTTTAGCTGGGCCACAATGTCCAGCACAACGGGGTCATGGCTCTCCAGATCAAGACCATATTGCCTGGCCTTGGCAAGGATGTTGCTTTTTCCGGAAAGATCTGAGATCAGGATGCGCTGTATGTTCCCCACAAGTTCAGGTCTTATGTGTTCATATGATTCGGGATTGCGCTGGACAGCACTGACATGGATACCCCCCTTGTGGGCAAAGGCACTTTCCCCCACATAGGGTTGGTACTTATTGTGGGACAGGTTTGCAATTTCACTGACAAACCTGGACGCACTGGTGAGCTTCTCGAGATTTTTGCCTGGTGCGCATTCATACCCCATTTTGAGCACAAGGCCCGGAATTACGGAACAGAGGTTGGCATTCCCGCACCTCTCACCAAAACCATTTATGGTACCCTGGATGTGTGTCACTCCGGCCCTGACTGCTGACAGGGAGTTGGCTACGGCAACTCCGGCATCATTGTGGCAGTGGATACCCAGTTGAATTTTATCTCCCAGTGCCTTTCGGACATCCAGAATGATCTCCGTCAGTTCATATGGCATAGTTCCGCCATTAGTATCACAAAGCACTAGACAATCCGTTCCTCCGGCCAATGCCCGGCGCAGGGTCTCAAGGGCATAGTCACGGTCGGTCTTGTATCCGTCAAAAAAGTGCTCAGCGTCGTAAAATAGTGTCTGGACCTGGGGCCTCAGCCAGGAGAGGGAGTCTTCTATAAGTTCCAGGTTCCTCTCCGGGGAGATTCTCAAGACGTCTTTTACATGTATTTCCCATGTCTTCCCGAAAATTATAATAACCGGAGTCCGGGCCGCCACGAGTGCCTTAAGGTTTTGATCTTCGTGGGCATGATGCCTGGCGTGATGGGTGCTGCCAAAGGCAGCTATCCTGCTGTGGTTTAAAGAATAGTTTTGAATCTCGCGAAAGTATTGTTCGTCTTTTGGGTTGGACCCAGGCCAGCCCCCCTCAATGTAATCTATGCCGAGATCATCAAGTTTTAATGTTATCCTGACTTTATCCTCAACAGAGAGATTAAAGTCCTCGGCCTGAGTCCCGTCCCGAAGGGTTGTGTCATATATTTCGATTTTTTTACTCATGATCCAGACCAAAATCCTCGTGGAGTGCGCGAACGGCCAACTCAGTGTATTTTTCCTCAATGACGCACGACACCTTGATCTCAGAGGTGCTGATCATGAGGATATTAATTCCGTGCCTGGCCAGGATATCGAACATCTTGCCGGCCACACCCGCGTGGTTTCTCATACCTACTCCCACTACAGAAACCTTGGCAATGTTCGGGTCTCCAGCAACCTTCTCGGCCCCGATTTCTTTGGCTACTTTCTGCACTATTCTCATGGCCTGGTCGTAATTCCCCCGTGGAATTGTAAAGGTCATGTCAGTGAGGTCACCGGCCCTTGTATTCTGGATAATCATATCAACCACAATATTTGCATTTGAGATCGGATTAAATATGCAGGCAGCTATGCCCGGACTATCAGGGACCTTTGTGATGGTAATACGTGCTTCATTTCGGCTGTAGGTAACACCGGAAACCAAAACCTGTTCCATAGTTTCATCCTCCTTAACCACATGGGTCCCCGTGTTGTAAGTAAAGCTCGATCTCACATGGAGAGGCATTTCGTATCGCATGGCAAACTCCACTGATCGGATATCAAGGACCTTTGCACCGAGGCTTGCCATTTCCATCATCTCATCATAGGAAATTCTGTCTATCTTTTTGGCATTTGGACATATATTGGGATCTGTTGTGTAAACTCCGTCTACATCCGTATAAATTTCGCAGATATCAGCATTAAGGACTACAGCCACCGCCACTGCAGTTGTGTCTGAACCGCCCCTTCCGAGGGTGGTGATATTACCCCTAGGGGTAACTCCCTGAAATCCTGCCACAACAGGAATATGTCCTGATTTGATGGCTGCATTGAGTTTTTCAGTTGATATGTCCAGAATCCTGGCCTTCCCGTAAGCTGAATCCGTGTCGATTGGGACCTGATAACCCAGAAAGGATGTGGCCTCAAAACCTTTTTCTCTGACTGCCATGGCAAAGAGAGAGATGGTCATCTGCTCTCCGGTGGCCAGCAATACGTCAAGTTCCCTGGGGTCTGATGTTGATTGCACTTGCCTTGCCAGGTCAATAAGCCGGTCAGTCTCTCCTGCCATGGCAGAGAGGACTACTACCACATCATCCCCCTGCTTTTTGCAGGCAATTACATGATCTGCGACTCCTTTAATCAGATCACAGTCAGCTACTGAAGAACCGCCATATTTCTGCACGATTAGAGCCATAGCTATTCTTCCTCATGGTCTCCGGTCCAGATAGGGTCCTGCCCAAAGTGATGCATCCACCATTCTCCCCCGGTCATGCCGTCTTCATTTGGATTGAATTTTATTTCATACCTATCGGAATATTCCATCAAAATACTGTAGGCCGCATTTAGCCCGACCATCTCTTCTGATGTGTCTATGCCCGGATTACTGTCCGGATGAAGGTCTCTGCAGCGATGCCTGTATGCCTCCAGTATCTCGATTCTTGTCACCTGTTCAGGAAGCTTGAGAAGCTTTCTGGCTTCATCTATATCCTTCCAGCGATTGTGTCTCATACCTAAATTAAGCGGTTAGCTATTATTCAAAGTCAAGGGCGCTTTGATCTTCAGTTATTTTATAGACGTGGTCTTCACGATAGGGCAATGATTCCCTTATGTATTCGGGGATTTCACCGAACCTGGCCTCAAAATCCTCAAGATATTCTGTCCTGCCCTTGAGGAAATTCTTTATCTTCTTTTTGAGGATTTCCTTGTCAGGAAAAAGAGAGTGGGCATTCATGATGGACAGGTTGGCCCGGTCGCATTTAATCGGGGAATGGTAGCCCAATAAATCCGGTTCGGAGCTAAACCGCAGCTCTATACGACTGAGATCATTATAAATACCAAGAGACTGGCGCAGGGTTACCTTTAACTCGTCCGCACCTATAGTGCCGGTATTGGAAAGATAGCACTTTATGCGGTTTCTCTTGATAATATCATAGAAAATCATCGCATGCTCCAGCAGATTCCCGCAGACAAAAGGATCAAGAAAGAAAACTCGCTTGAACTTACCTGCCTCCTCGGGATTACCTCCGGAGCTCTCAATTGATTCGCCATAGATAAATTGCATGGTGGCCTGCTCAGGAGTCAACTTGTTTATGGCATTGATCATGGGATTTCTTGTAAGGATGATTATATAATCCAGCCTGTCCGCCCTTAAGGACTGGCTTGCTATTTCAAGATTCTCTCTTGTGATAACGGCCCGGCCATTTGCCGTTTTGGAAATATCTTTGAAATCGGGTATATACGGGTATTTGCTAATGGCAACATTTTCCAGGAAGGCATCACGGGAGTCTGCCGCACGGATTATTTCAGGCTGGTTCTCATCCAGACCCTCTGTCTTTACGTACAATCCCCCCATCTCAAAAGCCGCATAGCTCCCGTCAAAGGCCAGAGTACCGCCATCGTCACCTATCATCTCGGAGCTCTCCCTGTGAAGCTTGGCGAATTTTCTGCAAAGTGTTGTTGTCTTACCTGTAGCAGTGAGGCCCGAGACACCCGCAACCACTTCCTTTAGCTCAGGTCTTTCGGTTTCAAGATCGTATATCCAGAGCCGGTCTCTCCTGGCACCTGAGTGCAGAAAAATACCTGTCTTGTCAATGGTTTTTACCCGCCAGTCCTCAAACTGAAAGACACCCTTTTTCCCTTCGCCAAGGTATAGACTGTTTCTGCATATCTTTACCTGCTCGCCCCTCTTTTCTCCCATCCAGAGGCGGATAGTAATATCCTTGTCAATAAGCTTTTTGTGCTTGTTGTTTTCAAACACCTCGTCTGTAAAGAAAATAATGGTGTAAGTGGGATCTTCCACCACCCTGGCAGCCGGATAGTCCAAAAGCAGCTTCAGACCATAGGCTAGATGGGAATAGACTTCAGGAATTATAAATCGGGCAGTAATTCCATCCCGCCCGTCCCCTACTATGGTATCCAGAGATATTATTCGTTCCCTGCTCAGATACTCCACTGCCTCCAGGGCCAATTGCTCTTCTTCTTCACCAAAAGGATGATCAATATTGTTAGCGGTGTGGGGGGCTGAACGGGACATAGGCTCGGAGTCAGCCGCGACTGAACCCATCTGTGTACGGATTACCTCCTCCTGTCTAATGGCAAGCTCCTTGAGTCTGTCAAGGGTAAGGCCTTCAATAAGCCGGCCTTCTCCTTTTGCATCTTCATATATTTTGACTGCTGCCTTCTTAAAATAATGCTTCATATTGACCTCCGGTATTTTTGTCACAGCTCTATAGATTCCGTTCCACCCAGCCTACTTTTGGCCGCGCGTGCCGAATGGGCCGTAGATTTTTCCAAGCAGGATGTATACACTAGAATATATTTTATGATACAATATTCAATCCAATTTCGCCAATCCTTCTGACTCACAAGGATTTTACTAAAGAAATATGTTCAGTTTTTCTCCGCTTAGAGCTGCTTTGGTGATAGGAAGCCTCGTTTTTTTCATAATTATCCAGGCAATTCCAAAGGCCAATGCTCTCAATGTTTTTGACCTTAAAGAAGGACGAACTATTTATGGTACAATGAAGACAGTAAAGGCAGGGCACGAACAAACCCTGCTTGACATAGCAAAGGACCATGACCTGGGATACAACCAGATAGTAGCAGCAAATCCCGGCATGGACCCATGGGTGCCTTCTGAAGGCAGCGGCGTATTGGTGCCCACTGTATTTGTTTTGCCCAGAGGACGTCTACCGTCTGGATTAGTAGTAAATCTTGCTGAGATGCGTCTGTATTATTTCAAATCCGCCGAAGAGGGACCGTCCCGTTTTTGGACTTGTCCTGTAGGGGTAGGTAGAGAAGGCTATTCCACAGAGCTAAGCATTTATACTGTGTTCAGGAAGGCCAAGGACCCAATATGGGTTGTACCACCCTCCGTTCTGGAGGAAGATCCTGAGCTACCTCCACAGGTACCTCCCGGGCCTGACAATCCTCTGGGAAAATACATTTTGCGCTTTTCACGCCTTTCATATGGTATTCACGGCACAAATCGTCCCTGGGGTGTGGGGCGCCGGGTCAGTCATGGGTGCATAAGGCTTTATTCTGAAGATATAGCCTCTTTGTTTTCGCTGGTGCCGGTGGGAACACTGGTCCGGATCATCTATGAACCAATAAAGGTTGGATGGGCGGAAGACAAGTGCTGGTTACAGGTATATCAAGACTATGAAAATAAAATTGATGACCCGTTGGCAACAGCCTTTTCTGGTATTTCTGCCTGCGAACAGGCCATAGGCCCCCTTAAGGTGGATCTTAAAGAAATCAAGAGGGCCATCAGGGAACAAACCGGTATTCCAGTGCCTGTAGCACGGGCAGACAAAGAATAGCGGTAATCGTTTACAGGGTACCGCATCTGCTTTGTTGCCGGGCACTTGAAGTACAGGAAGTACGCCTGCGTACCCGTACGCCTTGCATCTGCAGCACCCTGTAAACGATTACAGTTCGGTGGGTCGCAGTAAAACGGGCGTTGTAGCCCCCTGAACTGTTACGAATAGCGAAACCCAATGAATTACTCGAGTGGGTTTCCGTTTAGTTATTTAAGAAGGCTCTTTTCAAATATTCTTTCTGTCTTTTTAGCTGTAGTCTCAGCACTGCTGGCTGCTTCAGTGGCCCTGTTTGTCGCTGCATCCGCCCTGTCGGCTGCCGTGACTGCTGCTGTTGCTGCATCTTCAGCCTTTCGTGCAGATGATTCCAGTCGAGAAGCCAAGTCTTCCAAACGTTTGGCAGCGGCTTCCGCCCTGGATGCTGCTGCTTTCGACTCCTCGGCAGCCTTTACGCCCTGTTTTATTACGGACTTATCTTCTTCGCTGAGACCGCAGCCAGGCAAAGTAAACAGGCTGAATATAAGCAATAAACTCAAGACCGTTTTCAGAATTGCCCATTTTTTTTCAGGAACTTTGTATTTCATGGCTTCTCCTCACAATATGATATTAAGGTTGTGTTGTATTTTGTAAATAGCTCAACAGAAATTATTTTATGCCCATTCAGTTGTCCCGATATATCAGCCCCTGGCAGGAGGGTGACCTTTCCAGACAAAGAAGATATATTAAAATATAACAGGATAGCTTGCCGGTAGGCAAGCATATAAATTTTGATGGATAAAGGTTATGAACAACGACTTATTCAAGCTTTTTACTGCATTGGCTTCGTTTTTAGCAGGTTTGGCCCTCCTGCTTGGGTGGGCCTATGCCAAAGAAATGTCCTCAAAATGTGTAGTGATCGACAAGGGAATCCACCGCATGTTCCTTTATAGAGATGGCAAGGTCATAGAGAGTTATGCTGTATCTCTCGGCATAGATTCCATGTCGCCCAAACGCCGCAGGGGAGACAAATCAACTCCTGAGGGCTGTTATTATGTGACCTGCAAAAAGTCTGATAGCAAATTTCATAAGTTCTTGGGCCTTTCGTACCCCAATAAAGTGGATGCATGGTTAGGATTAAGGAAAAAACTTATTTCTTCAAGCAAATATCGTTCAATTGCAAATACCATATCGGCAGGTAGTTGTCCACCTGCCGATACATCACTCGGCAGTGGCATTGGCATACATGGTGGGGGGGTATATCGTAACAGCGGGAAATGCATGGTAAGAGACTGGACGAAAGGCTGTATTGCCGCAAATAATCAGGCTATGGATGTCATTGACTCTTTCTGTAATGTGGGGGATATGGTAATTATTTTAAACAGTAAGCACCAGTTTTTTGACATGATGCGTCCTTTTGGAAATCCTTTGACCATAGACCAGACTTCAGAGCCAGGACGAAATGAAAAAAAATACGTTTCTGAACTCAGGTTTGTTACAGTTTTTGGTCAGGCCCTCTTGAGATTAAGGGAAGGGAACGACTACAGCAGATCCATTGAGATCCTGCTCTTTGGAGATGGAACCTCAAGGCCTCCCAGCTATGTGGTTTTTGATCGCAATAGCGACGGCAAATTGGGATATGGAGATAAACAGACCGGATCATTGGGTACCGCAAAGAAAAAACAAAATTCTTACAACAGACTGCTTGCAGAATTGAAAAAGTCCTTAAGAAAGGGACGCCTTTTAGCCTGCCCTGAGAAATGATTATCTTATCCCAAATAATCTGGCCAATTGGAGCATATCTCCTAGGGTCCATACCCTTTGGTCTGCTCTTGGCCCGTTGCAAAGACATAGACCTTCGAAAACATGGCAGTGGGAACATAGGGGCTACCAACGCAGCCAGAGTGATGGGCAAGGGCTGGGGATTTTTTACACTGACAGCCGACCTTGCTAAAGGGCTCTTGCCGGTCCTTGGCTGCATGTGGGTAATGGCCGGAGCGGCTAATCTTGATTTCTGGACTGCGTGTACAGGCATCAGCGCTGTCCTGGGCCACTGCTATTCAATATTTAGCGGATTTCGAGGGGGGAAAGGCGTTGCCACTGGGACAGGAGTGCTTCTCGGGGTGTGTCCCTGTGCTATTGGCGTTGGCGTGGTTGTTTTTGTAGTAGCGCTAAAGAAGTGGGGTTATGTGTCGGTGGGATCTCTTGCGGCATCTGTGTTTACACCCATTGCGATGCACTTTTTCTGCCCGGCACCTGAACTTGAGTTTATGGCTTGGGGAACTGCCTGCATCATCTGGATAAGGCACAAAGATAACATCAAGCGACTGATGCGGGGGGAAGAAAAGGGTTGTGGGAAAAAGAGTCCTTTACCAAATTCTTGATAGGGCCTTTATGTTTTTAGACCCAACGCCTTGATTTTCCTGTGCAGGTGCCTCCTTTCAATGCCAATAGCCTGGGCGGTTTTTTTGATATTACCCTGGTGTTCGGCAAGTTTCTTTTCAAGATATTCCCGTTCAAATAAGGTTTTTGCCTCCCTGAAGTCCTGGCAATTCAGCCAAACAGGCTCGGAAATCGAGGAGCCAGTCTGTGCCTTGATGGCGGCCCCGAGGCCCTGATGAAAAGATGGGGGCAGATCATATATTGTAATCTCCGGCCCTTTAGTCAGAATTACAAGCCTTTCTATCATATTGCGCAACTCTCTCACATTTCCTGGCCAGTCGTACGCCATAAATGCCTCAATTACTTCCTGGGTTGCCCTTTTTTTGGGACCATGGGCGGTGTCTCCGGTAAATTCGCTCAAAAAGTTTTCTGTAAGAAGAAAGATGTCGTCTTTGCGTTCCCTGAGAGGTGAGACCTCTATAGGTATCACGTTTAGCCTGTAATAAAGATCTTCCCGGAAATGTCCTTTCTTTATCTCTTTTTCAAGGTCTTTGTTTGTGGCTGCCATGATGCGCACGTCTATCGTTATGGTCTTGCTCCCACCGACCCGCTCGAATCTCTGCTCCTGAAGTATTCGCAGGATTTTTGCCTGGGTCTTAAGGCTCATATCCGTGATTTCATCCAGGAACAGTGTCCCTTCGTTTGCAAGGTCAAATTTCCCCCTTTTCATCGTGGTTGCACCAGTGAAGGCCCCTTTCTCATGTCCGAACAGCTCGCTCTCAATGAGTTCTTCAGGTATTGCAGCACAGTTGATTTCTATGAGTGGTTTCCGGTTTCGCTTGCTCATTCGATGAATAGTCTGGGCCACGAGTTCCTTGCCCGTTCCGTTTTCCCCTTGGATCAGTACCCACGCATCAGTAGGGGCAACAATAGCGAGCTGTTCTTTGAGCCCTATCATGGCAGGGCTTTCACCAATGAGTTTCCGCCTTTCCCCGGTCTTTTGCCTTAAAAAAACGTTTTGTTCCCGAAGATCGTGATATTTGAGGGCATTCTGGATCGCCAGGAGCAAATGTTCATAGGAAAGAGGCTTTTCTAAAAAGTCATAGGCCCCCAGTCTGGTGGCCTTTACAGCCGTTTCAATAGTTCCGTGGCCAGACATGATTACTGCCGGGATAAACGGCCAGTCGGCCTTTATCCGTTTCAATACTTCCAGGCCGTCCATGCCCGGCATCCAGACATCCAGCAGGACAAGATCAGGAAGGGCCTCTCCCATGATCTCAAGGGCCATCTCTCCATCCGGCGATGTCTGCACGTCAAATCCCTCGTCTTCAAGGATATCCGTCACAGATTGAAGGATTGACTCTTCATCATCTACTACAAGTATCTTTTTTTTTACCATTGCAAAATTGTTCTACCTGTGCGGTCAATTCAGTTAATAGGAAAAATCAATACAAACCTAGCCCCATTGGGAATATTATCTTCCACCAGTATGCGTCCATTATGGTCTGCCACAATAGAGTTTACAATAGCAAGCCCAAGGCCTGTGCCCCCCTTTCTTTTAGAAAAATAGGGTTCAAAGAGCCTTGAAAAATCCTTAGGGGAAATACCTGATCCTGTATCGGACACACTGAGACATATTTCATTCCCGTCAGTGTTATATGTTATCTGAATGTTTATTTTGCCACCATCAGGCATGGAGGCTACAGCGTTGTCCAAAAGGTTGATAAGGGCCCTCTTTATCTGGTCAGAGTCCAACAAGGCATCCGGCAACCCTTCCTGTACGTCCAGTTTAAATTCAACTTTTGGATGTCCATCCCTGTAAATTGCAAGTACGTCATCTGCCAAGTCGTCCAGCCTCGTAGGTCGAAGTCTGGGGACCGGCATCCTGGCAAAGTTAGAAAACTCATCTACAAGGTGTTTAAGTTCTTTTGCCTGGCTTATAATCGTATTTGTACATTTGTCAAAAACAACCCTGGTTTCGTCATCCAGCTTATCAAGATATTTCTTGCGCAGCCTCTGTGCTGAGAGCTGTATGGGGGTCAAAGGATTCTTGACCTCATGTGCGATGCGCCTGGCTACCTCGCGCCAAGCAACGAGACGCTGAATTTTCTCAAGCTCTGTCAGGTCATCAAAAACTATGACTACTCCGAGGGATCTCCCATCCTGGTCTCTTAATATGGTAAAGCTTGCCAGGATAGAAAGGATCTTTTCTTTTATTTCCATGCGAATAGGACGCTGAAGCGTACCTTTTGGAGAAAGGCTGAGTTCCTGCCTGATTTCCTCAAATTCCTTGGCCTGATCCTCAGTCAGGAGCTGAAGATACGGCTTCCCGATTACCTGATCCGAGGACATATCCAGAATGCTCGCAGCTGATTTATTCATAAGAGTGACGAAACCCTGTCTGTCTATGGATATTACTCCTGCTGTCACGTTCTGTAGGATAATCTCAATATAGCGACGGCGTTGTTCCAGTTCGCCATAGCTCTTTCGCAACTGTCTTGAGGTCTGTTCAGTCCTGCGTCTGGCTTCCTTAAGGTCCTGGGTCATGATATTAAATGCCCGTACCAGAGAACTGAGTTCATCCTTACCTTTAGCTTCAAGGCTAAAATCCAGGTCTCCCAGTGCTATACGGTGGGTGGCCTCAGCAAGCATCTGAACAGGCTCTGTGATGCTCTTGGCAAGCCGGAATCCAAACCAAATGGAAACAAAAATAATCAGGAAAGTAATCAGGAAAAGGGTAATTAACAGGGAACCCTTAATTGGGTTCTGGAACAGGCGCAACTGGCGATAATCCTCATAACCCGAGCGAATATCATCGAGCAGGTAACTCATATCCTGAGGCATCAAGTGGCCCAAAGCCAATACGGCCTGAATACTGTCATCTGCATTTCTTAAAGGGCGTAAGACCCGGATAAATTCACCGCCTTCCAGGGTAACACTGTGCAGCAATGAGTCCTTACCTTCAAAAACCTGGTCCAGCACAGAAGGAGGAATGCTTGGCGGCATATCCACAAGCGGTAGCCATATCTTAACAAAAAGCTCTTTATGGGATGAACTTATTACCTCTATGGAATTAAAGTGGATTGCGCTGCCTGAACCTTGAATATCGGGTAATAGTAGTGTTGGATTCACTAGCTGTTCTATGCATACCTTGTTTATTGTATTGTCCTCTTCAATACATTTCAGGCTCAGGAGTCTCTCCATCTCTTGGGACAGATGCTGCAACTCAGTAACCTGGCCTTCGTAATATGTTCTTCCTATTGTCAGAGCACTATCAAGGGACCTTTCAACCTTTATGTTGAACCAGTAGCCGATGCTGGTCCTGAGAAACTGAAAGGAGACCAGAAAGAGCAGTATCGTAGGAATAAGAGATAGAGAGACAAAGGCTATTACGAGTTTGGTCCTGAGTTTGGCTCCCAGCAGGTTTTTTCTGTCTTCGAATACCAGTTTGACCAGATTACGTACTACAAGAAAACCTAGAAGCAGGATAAGGAGAATGTTAAGGTTGATTACTGCAAAGATGAGTACATTGTTACTTGCCGATAGTGGACTGAAACCGGAGATCAGATAGTACTCGGCCAAGGACAGCAGGGCAATAAGAACCCCTGCTGCTATCATGATGATTCGTTCGATTCTTCGTTTTCTAGCTTCGCTAGTAGTTAAACTGGATTTCATACCATTCAGTCTGGCAACCCCACGAGGAAAACAAGTCCAAAAGACCTTTAAAAGGTAAAAACGACGTCGCTTCTTCCATCTTCGCCCGTACCCGCAATGTATAGGTCTTTCCCCGAGGTAGCTCTGACAAAGAAATTATCGAAACGTCGTTAATCTCAAAAGCAAGCGTTCTTGCTTTTTCTAAGGTCCTCACACTGACTACCCTGAGGGCATCCGGACCAAATGAAACTCTATATTCCCCTTTGAGATTATCATAAGTAAGTATTCTTAATATGAAACATCGAGAAAGGCTTTTTTTAATCAGAAAACGGGGTGCCTGTAGTTCTACTTCGTAGATATAGCGTACCGTAATCCCGCTTTCTAATGCAATTTGCACATACGGGAGACACCCGTTTTTTAGGGAAAAGTAGGCCAGGAGCTTATCCCGGGAATTTGATACTGTAAAATCATAGATTTTTGGGTCAGGCCGGTCCTCTGCCAATGATACAGTAGTTTTAATTCTTGGGAATAAAGAACAGGGTGTCAGGATCAAAACAAATAAAAAGAATAAGGTTATAAGCAGGATAAATTTTGACGAGATCACTCGGTAGCTTAGCAATTTCTTTTATCTTCAAACCTTTTTGGTTCCGGCTTGTCCTGATTATAATTTTGTGAGCTTAATGAGTCGGTTATGGAAAAGCAAGGTGATTTCAGGGTTGACTGAGCCAGGTCCTCTGAACAGCATCCCTGAGCAAAAACAGATAGAGTGATCCTGGTGCCTTCAGTCTTCCTGCAAGGTTTCCTGCCTCATCGCCTTCTCCGCAATAGAGGTCCAGTCTATGTGGTCCCTTGATGGCGCTGCCCGTGTCTTGATTGCACACAAAGCCATGAAAGATCCCGGCACCTCCGTGGATCGGCCGGCTTACAGGCATTGGCACTTGCAAAAAGCATAGGGCACCGGGCGGATAGATCTTGTGGTCAAGGGCCACGGATCTCATGGGCGTCAGCACTTCTCCCAACGTTCCTATTGGCCCCTCTTTTTCCCATTTAAAGAAAATGTATCTGGGATTGGCGGTAAAGGCCTTTCTGAATTCCTTTGGATTTTCCTGTGCCCAAGCGCGGATGCCCGGCCAGTCTGCCTGATCCTTGCGTAGCAGTCCCTTGTCTATAAGCCATCGGCCGATACTATGATAGGGATGACCGTTACTGGAAGCGTAATGGATATATTTACTGCTTTTGTCCTGAAACCGGAGTATCCCTGAACCCTGAATATGGAGCATAAGCCCATCCACGGGTGACTGCAGCCACGCGAGGACATCGGCACACTTAAGTTTCCTGCCGTTGTCAATGTCCGCTCGTGTATAGTATGGGATCAGACTTTGCCCGGACACCCTCCCATAAAGGGTCTTGCGCGGAAGGGAGGAGTCAAAATTATGCAGTGCTATTCCAATAAGGTCCGGGGGAATTTCATAAAGCGGATAGGAGAATTCTTCATCCGCTTTCAGAGAAGCAGCCAGTTCAGGCTGGAAATAACCTGTCACAAGAAACGGCCCGGCAGGCATCTTTCCCTTCTTATCCCCAGTTATCCTGTAAACTATAAACAGGCGGCGGATTTCCCTCTGAAGGTCCTCCTGGGGAAGGTCTTGGTCCAAAAGTCTGGAAAAAGCTTTCAGTGTTTTCTTCAGTATGCCTATAGTTATGGCTTCATTGCCCCAGGATATTTGCTCCTCATCCTTATGCTTTTCCAGATATTCCAGGCTGGCAGAAACGGCCTTTTGCAGGCCTTTTTTGTCCTTAGGGTCCTCAAGGGCCGGAAGTTGTTCTATGGGGACCTGTTCTATTAAAGGAACATGTAAGGGCACTGGCACAGGTGGAGTAGGTAGCCAGAGAAGCCGATACAAGACAACCAAGCCACCAAGGGCCCCAATCAGCCCGATTAAGAAGATCCATAGGGCAATAGTCCGGTGATAATTATTCACTTCCCCCCTGACAGCCGACAGATCATAAGCCAGTGGCTGCAACTTGCTTCTTCACAGCCTCCACAGATTTTTGTAAGGCTTCCTGCTCATCCGGCGTAAGGGGAAACTCCAGGATACGTTCTACGCCGTTTCTTCCAAGCACCACAGGCACACCCAGGAATACGCCGCTAATACCAAATTCCCCCTCCAGATAGGCCGCACAGGGTAACACCCTTTTTTCGTCTTTCAGGATGGATTGGGCCATCTCCACTGCAGCAAGACCAGGAGCGGAGAATGCGCTTCCTGTCTTGAGGTGCTGTACTATCTCAGCACCTCCGTGTTGAGTGCGACGGACTACATTTTCAATTTCATCTTTGGACAAAAGCCCCTCTATGGGCACTCCTCCAACGCTTGCAAGCCTGACCAGGGGAAGCATATGGTCGCCGTGTACACCCATTACAAGAGCTGTCACGTCCCAAGGAGCTATAGCCAGGGCCTGGGCAATAAATGTGCGGTACCTGGCGGAATCCAGGACACCTGCCATGCCCACAACCTGTTGTTTTGGAAATCCGGATACCTTAAAGACAGTGTAAACCATGGCATCAATCGGATTCGTGACAACCACCAGGCATGCGTCAGGAGAATATTTGACGATTTCTTCAGTAACCTCTCGAATGATCCGGACGTTTTTCTCTAAAAGGTCATCCCGGCTCATCCCCGGCTTCCTGGCAAGCCCGGCGGTTATGATGATTACGTCTGACTCGGCGGTATCAGCATAATCATCAGTACCGATAATATTCCCTGCATATACAGATAGCGGGGATGTCTGGAAGAGATCCAGTGCCTTTCCATGGGGAAGACCTGCTACTACGTCCAATAATATTATGGTGTCTGCAATGGATCTGGATACAGCCCACTGGGCAGCCGCTGTTCCTACTGCCCCTGCACCTATGATACTCAGTTTCTTTTTCCGGTTATTTTTTTTCATAGCCATATATTGCCAACATAGTTCCTTTGTCAGATTGCTCCTCTACTCACTCAAGCGCTATTAATACCTAAATTGAGCGATTAGCGATTAATTTAATGATTACAGGATGTTCTGCTATTACAAACTTTTATCATGTTGAATGCAGCTTTGTTGCCCCCTTCAGGGATTCAACAGGGTGAACCCATTGGGTGTTATTTCTAATTAACGTAATAGCTTGATTTTTCAAAGCTAAACGCTCAATTAAAATTATACCCAAGATTAGACTCTATTACTAGTGCCCCAATTACCTCTACAAGCAAATTTCCAGGAACGGGCATTTCCCATCAGCCATGGTTTCGGGGTTATTCATTATTTTGTACGAATAGGATACTGTGTTAACAGATAATCTGGTGTAAGCAGTACCAGACCATGATGGTGGTCTGAAACGAAACGCAGGTGGTTGGGAATAGGAAAGGCCATCTCCGATACGTATAACGAGCTAACAGTTAGAACACTATATAATGGTAGGATCTGAAATGAATAGAATATCTTGCGGATAACATGGACGGGATTTCTTAATTGCGAGAAGCAAGGGGGATGCGGACGGTTATTGCAGCGCAGTCATTTCTGGAAAAATCCGGATGATTCGTGTAAAAGGGATGTAGCTCAATCACAGATTGGAGAAAAATATTATAAATCAGAAATCCAGGCCTGATGCCAAAGGCCATGTGATATCCTTTCATCCCATGATTAAAGGCGACCTTTTTTATTGGGAAAGGGGCATATGGGATGAGGATATGGTTCGCAACCTCACGAAAGCCAGGGCAATTATATTACCACAGACGGTGTCAGGAGAACTCTATTCCCTGTGCAGTACCCTGTGTTCCAATGTTTTCCCGAATTACAATCTTCGCTTTAAGTGGGAGGGAAAGGTGGGAGATACCATGCTATTCTGGAGTTACGGGATTCCTCACCCGAAGACGTGGATTTTCCCCAGAGTGGAAACCCTGTTGGGCGATCACCCTGAAATGAGCCATTGTCCCAGGCTCCCGGATTATCCATTTGTGATAAAGGGAACCAGCGGGGGAGAGGGCTCCCAGGTTTGGTTGACAAGAAACGACCGGGACCTGGAACAGGCAACAAAAATACTCAAGCATTTTGAGATACAGGGCCTTTTCGGCTTTGTATTGCAGGAATTTATTCCTAATCTCCAAAGAGATCTCAGGGTTGTGATCATAGGAAATCACATCCAGAGCTACTGGCGATGCAACACATCGGGTTTTCTTCACAATATTGCAAAGGGTGGACAAATTGATTCCCGGTCTGATCCGGAGTTGCAAGCCATAGGAAGAGATGCAGTAAAAGAACTGTGCACACGTACTGGAATCAATATGGCAGGTTTTGACCTTGTTTTTTTGGATGGATCTAATATTCCTTTATTTATTGAGATCAATTATACCTTTGGTCGAACCGGCATAGGGGGCTCTGATGCCTTTTATGAACTCCTTGAGAACGAGGCTAATCAGTGGCTGGAGGTCTATGGATAATATTCTTTATCACGAAAGCACGAAAAATTGAAAACACGAAAGAGAAGTTTGTGGTAAAAAATTTGCAATTCTGGAGTAGTACATGATATCCCCAGTACGTGTAATAGTTACAGCAGGATACGGAACCAACTGTGAGATGGAGATGGCCAATGCGTGCAGACTGGCCGGTGCAGACCAGGTTGATATAGTCCACCTCAGTGATCTCCTGGATGGGAGCGTCCGCCTGGATGACTATCATTTTCTTAACCTGCCGGGTGGATTTTTAGATGGCGATAATCTGGGGGCGGCACAGGCCGGGGCCTACAGGCTCAGGAATGCCAAGGTCAGGGGGACAGAAGAACGTCTGCTGGATCAGCTCCTGGAATTTGTGGAAAAGGGGGGTCTGGTACTGGGGGTGTGCAATGGTTTTCAGTTGATGGCGAAGACCGGTCTCCTCCCGGGTTTTGATGGTGATTATGAGCAACGCTACGTAAGTCTTACCTATAACGATTCCGGAAGGTTCGAAGACCGGTGGGTCACTTGCAAGGTATCTCCGGACTCTTCTTGCATATTCACCCGTGGGATAGACCGTATTGAGTTACCAGTAAGACACGGAGAAGGAAAGTTCGTAACAATTGACATATCTGCAAGGGACAGGCTGGTGGCAGAAGGCCTTATTGTACTTCAGTATGTATCACCTGTAACAGGGAAGCCCACGCAAGACTATCCTTATAACCCAAATGGCTCGGAGCTTGCCATAGCTGGCATTTGTGATACTACAGGCAGGCTCATGGGCCTGATGCCCCATCCTGAGGCCTTTCATCATAGGACTAACCATCCACGATGGACCAGGGAAGAATTGCCCGAGGAAGGGGCAGGACTGGCCTTTTTCCGGAATGCCGTTGAGTATATACGGGAAAAGCTCGGCAGTTGAGCAATTAGCTGTCAGTCATTAGCATTTAGCTTTGAAAAATCAGGGCATTATGTTAATTAGAAATAACATCCAACAGATGAAAGTTTGTAATAGTAAAACATCCTGTAATCATTAAACCAATAGCTAACCGCTAAAGGCTAATCGCTCAATTTCTGTAAAGCAAAAAACTATGCCTGAATCTCCGGCCCAAACCCTAGTGCGCCTGCTTAAATATTTAAGGCGTTTTCTACTGGAAACCGCGATTTGCTTTGCAGGGCTCACTGCCATTCTATACTGGCTTTCTCCTCATTTTTTGGCCTTTCTTCAGTCCCATTTTGAGCAGCACTTGGCCTTCTTTGGAGTTTTGGAGCCGATGCTGGCCCTGCTCAAGCTCTCAAGCGTTGGGGCATTAATTCTTCTGGCGCCGTTGATATTCTGGCGTATTTCGCGGGGGCTGGTAGAGGTACTTGGTTTTTCCAAAAAATTTTCCCTGGTGTTTATGCTGTCCGCGCTTCTACTCTTTTACGTAGGAACCCTTTTCTGTTTTTTTATAACTCTTCCATTTGGGATAAACTTCCTACTGGGTTACCAGTCACAACACCTGCGGCCTGTAATAGCTGTAGGTAAGTTTGTGAATTTTATCGGACTCTTTCTTATTAGCTTTGGCATAATCTTCGAAATTCCATTGCTCATGACATTGCTTTGCAGGCTGAAAATCTGCGGTCCCGAGACCTTTGGGAGATATAGACGTTATGCGATTCTATTAATTGCAATAATGGCTGCCATCCTCACTCCCACGCCGGACATCTTCAATATGGCCATGATGGGGGTGCCCCTGTATGTCCTTTATGAGGCGGGGATAATTATAGCCAGAATAGTAAATCTTCCTTCTATATAGTACCCGAACGGAATCCCTAAATTCTGTTTTTTCAATTTAGAACAGGAACAATTAACCTGTTAAGATTATTCCCTTTTTAATTCAAAATTCAAAATTAAGAATTCAAAATTGTGTCTGAATGGCCTTTTCGTTCAGACACTATCTATCTTGACAAGGCTTAGCCATTCTATATAGTGCGGGATTCGTACGAAGAGCTTTAGTAATCTGAAATTAACTAGGCCATTGGCCTTGGCGTTTAATGACCAAAGATCTAAAAGGCTTTAGAAATACTGTCCCTGTAAAGGACATTCCGGAAGATGGTCTGCATCTGGTCTTCGAAGATATGCAGGGGCTCTTGTCTGATACAGAGGAATGCAGGATACAGTGCCCTGCAAAAGAGGAGGTCTTTCTCCACCGTGTTGATGGGGCTGTGCATCTAAAAGGCAAGGTTGCGGCCTTGATTGTTCTCAAGTGCGACCGTTGTCTGGAGGAGTACAATCAAGAGATAGATACATCTTTTTTCTATATACTGGTCCCTGGTCAATCGCTAGAGGAAAAAAAAGAAATAGCCCTTAGTAAAGAAGACATGGAAGTATCCTTATATGATGGGGCTAAAATCCGGATAGGGGAAATATTCAGAGAACAGATTCTGCTACAAATTCCTATGCGACATGTCTGCAGGGAGGACTGTAAAGGCATCTGTCCCAGGTGCGGTGTGAATCTTAATAGAGAAAAATGCCGTTGCCGAGCAGAAACTTTGAATAATCCACTTAGTGTGTTAAAAAAGCCGTGAACGGTTACAAAAAAGCTGCGAGAAGCAGTCAAATGAATATCCTTTTTCGGCTTAGCTATGTTAGGCTGGAATATTAAAAATTAAGAGGTATTAAGAAATGGCAGTTCCAAAAAGAAAAACTTCACGTTCACGCAAGGGTAATCGTCGCTCGCATGATGCGCTTAGTATTCCGAGTCTTTCAATATGCCCTCAATGTACAGAGCCCAAGCCTCCCCACAGGATTTGTCCCCATTGCGGTACCTATAGGGGAAAAGTATTCAATGAAGAAAAAAAATTAGACTAGAAAATGTCTATAGCAGTAGATGCCATGGGGGGCGATCGAGGCCCTGATGTTTTAGTAAGGGGAGCAATCGATGCAGCCAGAGATCACGGCATTGAGATAATCTTGGTTGGGATAGAAGATGTGCTGAGGGAAACGCTTCAGCGGCAGGGCGGGGGTGATTTGCCCATCAGCATCTATCCGGCCTCTCAAGTAGTTGATATGGAAGAATCTCCGGCTGATTCTCTGAGAAAGAAAAAGGATTCTTCAATTAGAGTTGCTTTTGAACTTGTGCGTCAAGGAAAGGCCATGGCCGTGCTCAGTGCAGGCAACTCAGGGGCCACGCTGGCAACAGCTATGGTTGCCCTGGGCAGAATCAGTGGCGTTCGGCCGGCCATCGCTACGCTTATGCCGACCCCGAAAAAGCCGGTGACCATGATAGACGTGGGGGCAAATGTAGACTGCAAGCCCGTTCATCTGCTACAGTTCGGAATAATGGGCTCAGTATTTTCCAAAGAACTTTTGGATAATTCTCGACCCAGAGTAGGACTGTTAAGTATCGGGGAGGAAGACACCAAGGGCAACCAGCTCGTAAGAAAGGCGTATGATCTCCTCGCGGGCAGTGATCTGAATTTTGTCGGCAATGTGGAAGGCGGTGAAATCTTCAAAGGCGACGTAGACGTAATAGTGTGCGACGGATTTGTGGGTAACATATGTCTAAAACTGAGTGAAGGTCTTGCAAAGGCCATACTCACCATGCTGAAGTCAGAGATTGGGGGGAGTCTTATGGCCGACATGGGACATCCCTTGAAATCCGCTTTTCAAAGATTCTACAAAATAATAGACTATGCTGAGTACGGTGGCGCTCCGCTGTTGGGGATCAATGGGATAGCAATCATATGTCACGGGCTCTCCGGTTCCAAAGCAGTTAAAAACGCAATACAACTAGCCCAGGAACTGGCTAAGGTAGAATTGGCTGATAAACTTGAAAACTCTTTTGCCAAAAGTCAGGATCTATTCAAGGTAGTCCAGTGATGTCAAAGTCCCAACGAGGCCCCATCGATTAGAGTTTAATCATTATGCCTATTCGCAGTATAATCATCGGGACCGGGTCTCACGCACCCCAAAAAGTGGTAACCAACAAGGATCTGGAAAGCCGTGTGGATACTACCGACGAGTGGATACGCACCAGGACAGGAATCATTGAACGCCATATCTCTAATGACCAGGAGACCAATTCTTTTCTTGCTACACAGGCAGCAAGAAAGGCCCTTGATATGGCAGGTGTGCGCCCACAGGATCTGGACCTTATTATAGTCGGCACTATGACTCCGGACATGCCAATGCCCTCTGTTGCCTGTCTGGTGCAGAATGAGCTGGGAGCGAAAAAGGCCGGGGCTTTTGACCTGTATGCCGCTTGCACCAGTTTTATTTATGCGCTTTCCGTAGCAGATAAGTTCATACGTAGTAACTCCAGGATGAAGATCCTTGTGATTGGGAGCGAGGTGCTCTCCCGGGTTACAAATTGGGAGGACCGGAATACGTGCGTGCTCTTCGGTGATGGAGCAGGAGCCGCCATACTTACCGGTACCAGAGAGGACAGGGGCATTCTCTCTACCCACCTCCATTCAGATGGTTCATTGGGAGAGCTTCTTATCATAAAAGGCCTTGGGACGGCCTTCCCGGTGAGTCATGAAAACCTTGAAAAGGGATGGCAGTATATTCAGATGCAGGGTAAAGAGGTATTCAAACATGCTGTCAAAGCAATGGAGTCTGCGGCCTGGGAGGCCCTGGAAACAAATGGATGGACCGGAGATGATGTAGATCTTCTGTTTTCTCATCAGGCCAACATACGAATCATTAATTTTTTGGGAGAGAGGTTGGGGCTTCCCAGGGAGAAAATCTTTATCAATATTCACAAATATGGTAATACCTCGGCGGCGAGTATACCTATTGGCCTGGATGAAGCTAATCGAACAGGACTGTTGACCCCGGGCCTCCGTATTTTAATGGTTGCTTTCGGAGGGGGTTTTACCTGGGGATCTGTGGCCATGTGCTGGTAATATGGATACGGAGTGGAGAGAAAGGATTTCTAAATGGCACAAGTCAATTATTTCTTGACAGAAGAGCAACAGATGATCGTGGATCTGGCACGTCAGATAGCCGTGGAAAAGATCATTCCTGTAAGAGCAAAGCTCGATGAGAATGAGGAATTCCCTTGGGATATCATGAAGGATATAGCCCGGGCGGATCTTTTCGGGCTTTATGTCCCTGAAGAATATGGTGGCTTTGCAAAAGGCTGTTTTGAAAATTGCTTGGCGCTGGAGCAGCTTGCCTATGGTTGCATCGCTGTTACTACGACTTTTGCTGCCAGTGCGCTGGGAGGTTATCCTATTCTGCTTTTTGGTTCTGATGAACAAAAGGCCCGCTATCTCCCGGATATTGCCGCAGGCAAGCGCCTTGTAGCCTTCGGACTTACCGAAGCCAATGCCGGGAGTGATGCCGCAGGGATCCAGACTACAGCAGTGGAAGATGGAGATTACTGGGTTTTAAACGGCACCAAACAGTGGATAACTAGCGGCGGTGAAGCAGAAATATATACCATCGTGGCCATGACCAATAAGAACAAGGGTGCAAGGGGTGCAACATCCTTTATTGTTGAGAAGGGTGACCCGGGGTTCAGCTTCGGGAAAAAAGAACGAAAGATGGGGTTGAATGCCTCATCAACCAGGGAACTTGTATTCAATGAGTGCCGCATTCCAAAGGACCGTATACTTGGAAAGAATGGCCAGGGCTTCATAATGGCCATGAGGACTCTGGACATAGCCAGACCCGGCATAGGGGCTATAGCAGTCGGACTTGCCCAGGCGGCCCTGGATGAAGCGGTCAAATATGCAAGGCAGAGAATACAGTTCGGCCAGCCGATAATCTCCTTTCAGGCCTTACAGCATATGCTGGCGGATATGGCCACAAAAATAGAGGCCTCAAGGGCCCTTGTGTACTCAATAGCCAGGACTATTGACGAGGACGGAGCAAAAGACGTTGCCAAAATGTCTGCAATGGCAAAGCTTTTTGCTACTGATATGGCCATGCAGGTAACCACTGATGCGGTCCAAATCCTGGGTGGCTATGGATATATGAAGTCCTATCCGGTTGAAAAAATGATGCGGGATGCAAAAATTCTCCAGATATATGAGGGCACAAACCAGATCCTGCGCAATGTTATTGGCCAAGCCTTAAATAAGGAGTACGCGAAAAAATAATAGATGATTCCTATGATAAATGTTGAATATTGAATGCTGAATTGTGGAAGAAGATTTAAAAAATATATACCTTAATTCAAAATTCAGCATTCAACATTGTTTATAAAGTTTAGTTATGAACATAGTGATTTGCATAAAACAGGTTCCAGACGCGAAGACCGTGCGTTTTGATACGGAAAAGGGCACCTTGGTACGGGAAGGGGTAGAAGCAGTAATAAATCCTTTTGACTTCCACGCCCTTGAGGCCGGTCTTCAGTTGAAAGATACTTACGGCGGAGAAGTCACTGTATTGAGCATGGGGCCGCCACAGGCGGAAAATGCCCTGAAAGAAGCCCTGTCCCTTGGAGCTGACGAGGGAATCCTTTTGTCAGACTGGGCCTTTGCAGGGGCAGATACCCTGGCCACCACCTATACCCTGGCAAAGGCAATAGAGAAGCTGGGGCCTGTTGACCTTGTACTTTGCGGCAAACAGGCCATAGACGGTGACACCGCCCAGGTAGGCCCAGGGCTGGCGGTCCGGCTCGGCATTCCTTATGTGACATGCGTAAACGCGCTCAGTGTCCTGGATGATGGAAAGACAATGCGTCTCAGGCGGGTCAATGAAGATGGCTATGATATGCTTGAACTTGAGATGCCTGCCCTCCTGACAGTACTTGCCTCCCTCAATACACCCAGGCTTCCATCCCTCAAAGGGAAGATGCGGGCCAGAAAGGCTGAGATTCTTGTATGGGATGCCCGGAAGCTCGGAGCAAAACCTGATATGGTCGGGCTGGCAGGCTCAGCGACTCAGGTCGTATCTACATCGGTTCCCACTTTTGAGGTCCGGCGAGAGATGCTTGAGGGCTCGGCAGAGGAACAGGTGGAAGCCCTGGTTTCCAGATTCAAAGAAGCGGGAATTCTATAATGCTTAAGGTTGATATAGAAAAGTGCACCGGATGTGGTGAATGTGAAGAGTCATGCACTTTTGAGGCTATTTTTGTAGAAGACGAGGTGGCCGTTGTTAATCAGGACGCCTGTACTCTATGCGGGATCTGCGTGGATGGCTGCCCTGAAGGGGCATTAGAAATCCACGTGGAGGAAGGTCTGCTTACGACAGACTTAAGCTCCTGGAAAGGGATATGGGTGGTTGCAGAGTGCAGGAGCGGGGTCATTGCCCCTGTGACATTTGAGCTCCTGGCGAAGTCCAGGGAGCTTGCAGGCGAGCTTGCAGGCGAGCTTGACACAGAAGTTACCGCAGTGCTCATGGGACATGAAATTGAATCCAGAGCACAGGAATTGATATTTTATGGGGCGGATAGGGTGCTGGTTGTTGACCACCCTGAGCTTGCGACATTCACCGACGAGGTTTATGGGAACATACTTGCAGATCTTGCCAAGAAAGAAAACCCCGAAATTATTTTGGCTGGCGCCACGGCCATGGGGCGTTCCTATATACCAAGGGTCGCCACGATCCTTGAGACAGGACTTACTGCTGACTGTACAGGACTTGATGTCCGGGCAGAGGACAGGGCGTTGCTTCAAACCAGGCCGGCCTTTGGAGGAAATCTCCTTGCAACTATTGTATGCCTTGGACACCGGCCACAAATGGCCACAGTCAGGCCCCATGTCATGAGAGCCAATACCCCTGATCCCGGGCGGAAAGGCGAGGTGATTCACATCCTTCCAGGGGAAAATTTGCTGAGTCATCGGGTCCAGGTCCTTGAGTCTGTGAAGGAGCAGGCAGAAGGTCCCAATCTCAGTGAAGCGGATGTAATCGTGACTGTAGGCAGGGGATTTGAACAGGAGAAGAACGTTGAACTGGCCAGGGAATTGGCCGATTTGCTCGGAGGTACGGTTGGGGCTACAAGAGCAGCCGTAGATGCTGGCTGGCTATCCGGCCGCACCCAAATTGGTCAAACAGGTGTTACCGTGTCTCCCAAGCTCTATATGGCTTGCGGGGTATCAGGAGCCATACAGCATATAGTTGGAATGCAGGGGTCAAAGATCATAGTGGCAATAAATAAAGACGCTGAGGCCCCCATTTTCGACGTGACTACTTACGGCCTGGTTGGGGACGTCAAGGAGATATTACCCCTTCTTATCCAGAGAATTCAAAAAGAGCGGGGATCATAATATGTCGTGTGAACAGAAACTCAGAGGGAAAATAGCAGTAGTAACCGGGGGATCCAGGGGAATAGGCCGGGTCATATGCCTCAAACTTGCCTGCCTCGGAGCCCATATTTTTGTAAATGATGTCTGCGATCAGACAATTGCCCAAGGAATCCTAGATGAAATTGCAGGGGCCGGAGGGGCCGTCAGCTTCCTGCCTTTTGATGTCGCAGATACTGAAGCAAGTTCCAAGGCACTGAAATCGGTCATCAAAGACCATGGCGGGATCCACATACTGGTTAATAATGCAGGCATTACCCGGGACAGTCTACTTGCCCGAATGAAGGCAAAGGACTGGGACTTGGTGATGTCGGTGAACCTGAAGGGGGCATTTAATTGTACCCAGGCAGTCATTATGGCTATGATCAAGCAGAGATGGGGTCGAATTATCAGTATAGGCTCGGTAGTCGGCTCTATGGGGAATCCGGGCCAGGCCAACTATGCTGCATCCAAGGCCGGTTTAGAGGGATTTACAAAGTCCGTGGCCAGAGAAACGGCTTCAAGAGGGGTTACTGCAAATATTGTGGCCCCGGGCTTCATTAAAACAGATATGACTGCCAAATTGCCGGAAAAAGTAAAGGAACAGTTGTTGAGCCAAATTCCTGCGGGCCGAATGGGAAGCCCTGAGGATGTGGCTGATGCAGTAGGTTTTTTGGCCTCGGATGAGGCATCATATATCACCGGACAAGTGCTCCATGTAAATGGAGGATTGCTCTGCGATTAAAATTTTACTGTTGGTTAGGTCTTTTTTGGACCAACAGGATATAGGGAGGATAAAAATGAGTATAGATACCAAGATGGTTGATATCATTGCGAGCCAGCTTAGCGTTGCCAAGGAAAAGGTGGTGCCGAAAGCATCCTTTGTGGATGACCTTGGAGCGGATTCTTTGGACCTTGTGGAGCTGGTCATGGCCATGGAAGAGGAATTTGATATGGAAATAGCGGATGAGGATGCGGAAAAGATGCAAACGGTCCAGGATGCCATTAACTTTGTCAAAGAACATGGAGAAAAGTGAACCATAAAAGGCACTGGTAATTAAAGGTCAACATAATATAGCGACATGATAAATCAAAATCAGAACCGGAGGGTAGTAGTAACAGGTCTTGGTCTTCTTTGTCCCGTGGGTATCGGGGTTGAGGCCAGCTGGGCGAATCTGATAGCTGGAAAGTCCGGCATAGGTCCTGTTACCCGTTTTGATATAAAAGGCTATCCTTCCCGGATTGCCGGAGAGGTGAAGGGCTTTGAACCGGTTGATTTTATGCCGGAGAAGCTGGTTAAACGGGTAGATCCTTTTGTAAGACTGGGTGTGGCGGCGGCCCTAATGGCCGTTGAAGACGCTGATCTCAAAATCCCGAAGGACAAGGCCTCAAGAACCGGTGTTATTACCGGATGTGGCCTTGGGGGGCTAGGATCAATTGAGCACTTCAGGGATATCCTTGTGAATAAGGGCCCCAGACGCGTGAGTCCGTTCTTTATTCCCATGGCCATACCTAACATGGCCTCCGGCCAAATCTCAATAATGTGCGGAGCAAAAGGTCCCAATACTGTAGTATGCACTGCCTGCGCAGCAGGTAGCCACGCCATAGGAGACGCTTTTAAGATAATTCAGAGAGGTGCGGCCGATGTGATGATATGCGGTGGTACTGAATCAGTTATAACACAACTGGCATTTGCTGGTTTTGGCAATATGAAGGCCCTCTCTACAAGGAATGAAAGACCTGAACAGGCCTCAAGACCCTTTGATAAGGACCGCGACGGATTTATAATCGGCGAGGGTGCAGGTATCCTGGTCATTGAGGATATGAATCATGCCCTGGAAAGGGGCGCCGATATCCGGGCAGAAATAGTTGGATATGGGCTTACCGGAGACGCCTATCATATTACAGCTTCACCCGAGGATGGAGATGGTGGTGCAAGGTGTATGTCCATGGCCCTTGAGGACGCAGGGCTCAACTATCAGGACATAGATTACATAAATGCCCATGGTACCAGTACTCAGATTAATGATCTATGTGAAACAAGGGCTATAAAGACGGTCTTCAAGGACAGGGCAAAAGAGATACCTGTGAGTTCCACCAAATCCATGACAGGGCACCTGTTGGGAGGTACCGGAGGGGTTGAGGCGATCTTTTGCGTAAAGACCATCGAAGACGGGATTATCCCCCCAACCATCAACTATCAGACCCCGGACCCGGAATGCGACCTTGACTATGTGCCGAATAAGGCAAGGAGCCAGCCCGTTGATGTGGTTATGTCCAATTCTTTTGGGTTCGGCGGGACTAATGCCGTACTGATCTTCCGCAAGTACCGGTAAGACATATATTTAACCGTTCACAGGGAATAAATAATTACATGAAGATAGCTATCGGTTCGGATCACGGTGGATTTGAACTAAAAGAAAAGATACATAGTTTACTTATAGAACTTGGACATGATGTCCGAGATCTGGGCTGTTACTCTCCGGATCCGGTCGACTATCCGATACAGGGCCGTGAGGTTGCAAAGTCCGTGGCATCCGGTCAGTATGAAAGGGGGGTCCTGATCTGTGGAACCGGCATGGGCATGTCCATAGTAGCCAATCGCATACCAGGTGTAAGGGCTACCCTATGCCATGATCTTTTCACCGCCGAGATGAGCCGGGAACACAACGATTCAAACATACTCTGCATGGGTGGAAGGGTAGTAGATCCCGGACTTGCTGAAGAGATGGTCAAGCTGTGGCTTATGACTCCTTTCAAAGGCGGACGTCACAGTCGCAGGATCAATATGATTGACTCATTGGAGTAAGAAAATGATCCATTTGAAACGCACTGATCCTGAGATTTTTCAGGCCTTCAGGGCCGAAATAGAACGGCAGACAGAGCAGCTTGAGATGATAGCCTCGGAAAACTTCGTGAGCGAGGCGGTCATGCAGGCAGAAGGCAGTGTCTTCATGAACAAGTACGCCGAAGGCTACCCTGGGAGAAGATACTATGGCGGATGCGAGAACATGGACGTGGTTGAGAAGCTTGCCATTGACCGCCTGAACCAGCTCTTCGGATCAAAGTATGCCAACGTACAGCCCCACTCAGGTACTCAGGCAAACATGGCAGTATATTTTGCCGTTCTCAACCTGGGTGACTCCATCCTGTCCATGGATTTGGCACATGGAGGACATCTCTCCCATGGTCTGCCGGCTAGTTTTTCAGGACGGTTTTTCAAGATTGCTCACTATGGCGTAAGCCGGGAGACCGAAGCCATAGATTATGACCAGGTTGCAGAAATTGCCGAAAAACACCGGCCTAAGCTCATTATTGCCGGAGCAAGCGCCTATCCCCGCATCCTGGATTTTGCAACATTTAGAAGGATAGCCGACGAAGTTGGGGCCTATCTCATGGTAGACATGGCCCATATAGCCGGACTTGTGGCATCAGGGGTTCATCCATCCCCAGTCCCATTTGCAGACTTTATTACCTCCACGACACACAAGACTATGAGAGGTCCCAGGGGCGGAATCATATTAGCCATGGAAAAGTATTCCCGATCCTTGAACAGCCAGATCTTTCCTGGTATTCAGGGAGGTCCTTTGATGCACGTAATTGCCGCAAAGGCCGTAGCCTTTAAAGAGGCACAGAGAGACGATTTTAAAATATACCAGCAGCAGATTGTTTCAAACGCAAAAACCCTTGCAAAGACCTTGCAGGACCGAGGATTTCGCCTGGTCTCAGGGGGCACGGATAATCACCTGTTACTTGTGGATCTTTCAGACAAGGGCCTTACAGGAGCAAAGGCAGAAAAGATACTGGAGCGGGCCGGTATCACGGTAAACAAAAACACTATTCCCTTTGATACCCGGTCCCCGAGTGTTACCAGTGGCATCCGGATCGGGACCCCTGGAGCAACTACGAGAGGGCTCAAAGAGCAAGAGATGGAAGAAGTAGGTAACTACATCTCAGAACTCTTGAACCAACCTGAAGACGACAAGTTGATCGGAGATATTAAAATGAAGATCCGGTCCCTGTGCGAGAAATTTCCGCTATATTCCGAACGTCTGGCACGATATGATATCGGCTGATTTGGGAAATATGGAAAAAGATATCAAAAATACCAGGCCATCATGGGATGCCTACTTCATGTCCATTGCCCACCTGGTTGCCCAGAGGTCCACGTGCCTGCGCCGTAAAGTAGGGGCAATTCTTGTAAAAAATCGTCGTATCCTGGCAACAGGCTATAACGGAGCGCCGACTGGCTTGAGACACTGTCTTGAAATAGGTTGCCTGAGGGAAAAACTCAAGGTCCCTTCGGGTGAGAGGCACGAACTCTGCAGAGGGCTCCATGCTGAACAGAATGTAATTATTCAAGCTGCATACCATGGGATTTCCGTAGCCGACTCGATTCTGTACTGCACTAACCTGCCCTGTATTATATGCACAAAGATGCTGATAAATGCCGGCATTCAGGCCATCTATTACGCAGAAGGCTATGCAGATCCCATGTCCCGTGATATGTTGGCAGAGGCCGGAATAGATCTCATAGAATTCAAGGAAACTAATTAAATATTATCAAAAATTTACAAACTCTATTAGTAACTTCTCAATGAGCCTGGTCTCGACTACCTTTGGTTCAATCAGAGATGAATCCTCACAACTCTTCTCTCGGGAGCCTTGAAGTTATCCGACAAACCAATACTGCTGACTTCGTCAGCTTCTGCTACCTGAAGCACCGCGCCGGAGCCAAGCTCAGGACGATATTGGACTTTTACTTTTGTGTCTTTTTTGCAGCTATCTGCTCAGCAACCATTTGCTCCCTGACCAGTCGAAGAAATTCTTCGACTGCATTTTCGGAATCATCCGGCAGAAAACTTTCAGTAACATTTAGCTGGCTGCCATCATGACAATGTTTGGGAAAGGTTGAGACATTTCGCCATTTCTTATGAGGAGCGTTGTCATGACGGTATATAGCATCTCTAATATTTCGTTGTTCCCAGTGGTATGAATAGCTGCCATCAGATGAATACCAGATATCTACAAAAATATTGTCAATTAAACAAAGCCGCAGCTTGCGAATTCGACCGGCTGTTCCCTGGATTAATTCAGCAGACTTCAAAATATCAGAAAATTTACGCTCAACATTTTCTTTTATTCGCTTATAATATTCTGATTACATTTTCTATTTCTTTAATTTCCTGTTCAATATTTTTAACTTCAATTAAATCTTCCCATCCAGGATGTTCCGGCGCATCGCCTTCTGCAACCTTCTGATTTAATTCTTCTACGTTTGAAGTCCGGTATCTGGACAGAATTTCAAAACGTTCTATCTGAAGCAATCGTTTTTTTTCCCTGAGATTTGTAATTACGCCAGAACGAATAAACTCTTCAGCAGATACAGCATATTTTTCGGATATTTTTTCTACCTGAGAAAGAGCGCTCATAAAACCTCCTTTCCCGAATAAAGGTGATATTTTAAGTGGTGAGCGGAGGATGTATTTACATATTTATTATAATGCCGCTCAAGCTGTAGATGACGAAAGAAAATTTCATAAAATGTTGCGCACACTTCACGAGGAACTGGAGAGTGGCAAACGCAATCCGAATAATGAAAAGAAATACGAAAAGTATTTTACCATTAAAACAACTCCAATTCGTGGAATCCAAGTGATCGCCAAAGATGATGCTATCGAGAAAGCCAAACAAAGCTACGGTTATTTTGTTCTTCTTAGCAACGTTGTAAAAGATCCAATTAAAGCACTTGAAATTTACCGTAATAAAGATCTTGTTGAGAAGGCTTTTTGTGATCTCAAAGATCGTTTGGGATTCAATCGTCCGGCTGTTTCATCAGATATGAGTCTTGACGGAAAATTATTTGTAGAATTTATAGCTCTAATTTACCTATCTTACATAAAAAAACAAATGAAGGATGGTAGACTTTTCAAAAAATACATGATGCAAAGTCTTCTGGACGAATTTGATATTATCGAATGTTACGAACAGCCGGGACGAGCTTTACGTGTCGCGGAGATGACCAAAAATCAAACCGATCTTTATAGGGATATGGGGGTTGAGCCGCCATCCTCGTTATAATGAACCGGGAATGCAGGATTCATACTGAATGCTGTAAAAATTTTTGTCAGGCAAAATATGCGTCTCGAACTGCATTCTGATACCTGCCCGATTTAAGGTTGTCCCGTGCTGACGCAAGGTCTTCTCCGGCCTTTTCTATCCAATAGTCGATAATGATTTGTTGGCTCATAACACGACAGCCCTATCTCGTGAGATTTCCTGGTAAACAGGAAACTCCTTGAATATACCATTCTTCCACTCAGCAACGAATGTGAACAAGGGGCTGAAGATAACATCATATTTCATGCCAATATCGAATAGGGGCACCAACGATGGCTTTTTCCTCTTTCCAATGCAACAACCGGGAGGCGACCACAAGCAGATCGATATCCGAATGCTCGTCATAGTCCCCGCGGGCCTTTGACCCAAACAGAATAACTTTGGTTACGGAAAATTCACTTTTCAGCTGGTGGAGAGTTTGTTTGCGCTTTTTCTATTCTCTGCTGTCATGATGAAACCTTTCTCAGACAAACACATCAGGACCTAATAGGCTGGCGATTTTCCAAGGACATGTATGATCTTTTTCCGTACCTGCCAGTAATCGAGCTGTCAGTCTTCAACCAATCGCAGTAATCCCCAATGATATACTCTGGGGCGCAGCAGGGCAAATCGTCCGCCTGACTCGCTTTGATTTTATTTGCTGCTGCAAGGGAAACAAACACTTTTGAGAAATGCCTCTAACGGATATCAAGCAAAAATGAATTTATAAATCTTTGTCTCCTCAATCTCGGGCCCTATTGAGGTCGGTGGCGGCCGCACATACTTTCGCCCACAAATTAGAATTACCAATCAATGGCTTAAGGATCAAGATATTCTCTTTCTGTTAAGCCCAGCTTCCGATGTTTACTTTCTTATTCCAGGGGATTATAAAGAAATCGCTAGAGATGAGGTTACTTCTACCTGTGGCCTCAGCCTGGCCCTGGGATTTTGGATTGCCTCATCTCAATAAAGATGGTGCTTATGGCCAAGAAAAGGGGGTATACATGGAGAAAATCCTGTCTGACCCTGACTTGAAGTTAGACATCACACATCCATAAGAATAAAATCATGTTCATCATGTCAGAAAAGTCCCGCCATAGGCGGCTAATTTAACTTAATCACTCAACCGGTTAAAATCCAATGAAGTGTCCATTCTGCAGTTCTTCAGAGAGTAAAGTTGTTGACTCCAGATCCAGCCAGGACAGCAGGGCCATCCGTCGACGCAGGGAATGCCTGTCTTGTCATGAGCGTTTTACTACCTATGAGAGGATTGAAGAATTTCATCCCATGGTGGTCAAAAAGGATGGAAGACGTGAATTTTTTGACCGGAATAAGATTGTTGAGGGGATAGTAAAGGCCTGTGAAAAGAGGCCGGTGAGTATGGACGAAGTGGATGCCTTTGTCAGCGATCTTGAAAAAGAAATTCAAGATAGAGGGGAAAGGGAGTTGGATAGCAAATTCTTGGGAGAACGTGTTATGTCTCAATTGAGGGCATGGGACGATGTGGCTTACGTGCGTTTTGCCTCCGTATACAAGCACTTTAAGGATCTCAATGAATTCATGGATCAACTGCAGGAATTGCTGAACGAAAGTTCCCGCAATAAAGATTCTTAAATGTGGTCCGGTGAAAATAAAAGGTTTATGCGTAGGGCCCTTAGACTTGGTGAGAAGGGCCTTGGGTATACCACCCCAAACCCTGCCGTAGGCGCGGTTGTGGCCCGGCAAGGCGTGATTCTGGGAGAAGGCTGGCACCAGAAGGCCGGCACACCCCATGCTGAAGTCCATGCCCTGAGGGCCGCCGGAGATGCGGCCAAAGGGGCTGATCTGTATGTAACCCTGGAACCCTGCAACCACACCGGCCGGACACCGCCTTGTACACATGCCATACTGCAGGCAGGTATCAGAAAGGTCGTAATCGGGACGCTTGACCCAAATCCGAAGGTGGCTGGAGGCGGATCAGAGTTTCTGCGGGACAAGGGCATTGAAGTCGAGACAGGGTGTCTGAGAGATGAGTGCCGCCTTTTGATTGCCCCCTTTACTAAACACATATTGACCGGTATGCCATGGGTCAGATCCAAGGTGGCATGCAGCCTGGACGGCAGGACTGCAACCCGCACAGGTCACTCCAAGTGGATTACCAATCAGAAGGCACGCAGCTCGGGGCATTGCCTGAGGGAAATAAGTGACGCCATACTGGTCGGCAAAGGCACCATAGTGGCGGATGATCCACAGCTTACTTGCAGAAAGGGCAAAAAAACTGTTAAAGATCCCATCAGGGTGGTGCTGGACAGTGGACTGAGCGTTGATCCCTCCAGCCGGATATGCTGCCTGAAGTCCTCTGCACCTACTGTAATAATCGGGGTGGAAGGCAGATCCTCAGATGAACACAGGCAGGCCCTGGAGACATCCGGTACAAAGGTCTGGTTTACGCGGCCCGATGGGCAAGGCAGGGTAAACATTATGGATGTGCTCAGGATGCTGGGTGACTTTGGGGCGCAGTCCATTCTGGTAGAAGGCGGTGCCACGGTCCACGGGGCATTCTGGGATCAGGCGTTTGTTGATGAGGCCTTTTTTTATTATGCTCCCATGGTAATCGGCGGAAAGGATGCACGGCCCGCAATAGGCGGTTCGGGAGCCGTGGACGTGGGAAGGGCAACAAGGCTGTCAAAGGTGCAACATCGCAAGATGGGCGATAATTGGCTGGTCCATGGTCTGATCACAAACATTGATTCCTTCTGGAGCGGACCACAATAAATGTTTACAGGGATAATCCAGGGCCTTGGGACCCTCAAGGATGTTCGTCAGGCAGGTCAGGGCCTGGTCCTTACTATTCATCCTGATTTTTCTATTAAAGATCCACAGGAGGGGGAAAGTATTGCTGTGAACGGAGTCTGCCTGACCGCCGTTACTATCTCCCATGATGTTTTTCGTGCGGAAGTTTCACCAGAGACCCTTTCAATGACTACATTGTCCGGGCTCAAAGTTGGAAGCCGTGTTAATCTTGAGCGGGCCCTCAGGCTCTCAGACCGTCTTGGCGGACATCTGGTAAGTGGTCATGTGGATGGAATAGGAGAAGTAATTAAAAAGGAGCATCTAAGCCAGTTCACTTTATTTACTATAGCTATCCCCAAGGACCTTGACCGGTACATTATTGAAAAAGGTTCGGTTGCAATTGACGGCATCAGCCTTACTGTAAACAGTTGTGGTAAGGGCCGTTTTTCCGTGGCCATCATCCCGCATACTGCCAAGTTCACTACTTTGGGTTTCAGAAAGAGGGGAGATAAAATCAATATTGAGGTAGATCTCATTGGGAAGTATATTGAAAAATTACTTTTGGCCGGGCATATTAAACTAGAGAAACAGACCAATATTAATACGGAGTTTCTGGCACAGCATGGGTTTATATAGTATCTGAACAGAAAGGCCGTTCAGATACAATTTTGAATTCTTAATTTTGAATTAAAAAAGGAAATGATCTTAATGGGTTAATTGTCTCTGATTTAAATTGAGAGAACAAAAGACACAATTTTTTTAACGAGGTTTATTAAAAATGTCATTATCCACAATAGAAGAAGCCTTTGAGGATATTCGGGCTGGAAAGATGTTTATCCTTGTCGACGACGAGGACAGGGAAAACGAGGGTGACCTCACTATGGCTGCAGAAAAGGTGACCCCTGAAGCCATCAATTTCATGGCCAGGTATGGTCGGGGCTTGATCTGCCTTGCCCTTGCGGAAGAGCAGGTAAAAAAGCTGAATCTCCCTATGATGACTTCCCGGAATACATCAATGTACGGCACGAATTTTACAGTATCCATAGAGGCCAGACATGGAGTCACAACAGGTATCTCCGCCCATGACAGGGCAGCTACTGTCATGACTGCCATAGCAGACGAATCCGGTCCGGAGGATATTGCCATACCGGGCCATGTCTTTCCGCTAAAGGCAAGGGAGGGAGGGGTCCTTGTTAGAGCAGGCCAGACCGAGGGTTCAGTAGATCTAGCAAGGCTTGCAGGCCTGAAGCCCTCCGGGGTCATATGCGAGATCATGAAGGACGATGGGACCATGGCCCGGATGCCTGACCTTGAATCCTTTTCTAAAAAACACGATCTTAAGATTGTCACAATTGCAGACCTCATAGCCTATCGTCTTCGCACTGAAAGTTTGGTAAGCCGGGAGGTTGAGACCAGGCTGCCCTCCAGGTTTGGCGGCGAATGGAAGCTTATCGTCTACAGCAGTATAATCGATCCCAATGAGCATCTTGCCTTGGTGCTGGGTGATCCAGAGATACAGCCCGACGAGGAAATTCTTGTGCGTGTACACTCTGAGTGTCTGACAGGAGACGTATTTGGTTCCCTCAGGTGTGATTGCGGTCTGCAGTTACAGAGGGCCATGCATCAGATAGCCGAGGAAGGCAGGGGTATCCTTGTCTATATGAGACAGGAAGGCAGAGGTATCGGTCTCCTGAACAAGCTTCGGGCATACTGCCTGCAAGATCAGGGAAGAGATACCGTGGAGGCCAACCTTGAACTGGGCTTTAAACCGGATCTCAGGGACTATGGTGTCGGTGCCCAGATTTTGCGGGATCTTGGGGTGAGGAAGATGAGGCTCATGACAAACAATCCTAAAAAAATTGTTGGGCTCGAGGGTTATGGAATGGAAGTGGTGGAGAGGGTCCCTATTGAAATCCCACCCCATGAGGAGAACGTGGCCTATCTGATGTGTAAGAAAGAGAAGATGGGACATCTGTTACATATTTAGTGATTTAGTGATTGATTGGGAAAAAAGGTAACCGTTCACGGGATTACAACCCATTTTACCGCAACCCACCGAACTGTAAGCGTTTACAGGGTGCTGCAGATGCGAGGCGGAGGGTACGCAGACGTACTCCCCGTACTTCAAGTGCCCGACAACAAAGCAGATGCGGTGCCCTGTGAACGCTTACGAAAACTGAGAGGGGAATATCATGCCCAAGACATTTGAAGGTCACCTGCAGGCCCAGGGATTGCGTTTAGGTATTGTGATTGCGCGATTTAACGAATTCATTTCCAGTAAGTTGCTTGGAGGTGCATTAGATGCACTTGTCAGACATGGATGCATAGAAGATGATGTTGAAGTGGCTTGGGTGCCCGGGGCCTTTGAAATTCCCCTTGTTGCCAAGCGTATGGCCAACAGCGGCCGCTATGACGCTGTAATATGTCTGGGCTGCGTCATCCGAGGGGCCACACCACACTTCGACTATGTAGCTGCTGAGGCTTCCAAGGGGATCGCACAGGTTGCAATGCAGGCAGATTGCCCTGTTGCCTTTGGTGTACTCACCACAGACAGTATCGAGCAGGCCATTGAACGAGCAGGTACCAAGGCCGGAAACAAAGGCTGGGACGCTGCCCTTGCGGCTGTAGAGATGGCAAACCTCTTAAAAAAACTAAATGCCTAAATTGTCTGTCCGCCATAAAGGGCGAGAGATTGCCCTTCAGATTCTTTACCAATGTGAATGGAATACCACTGAAGACATAGATAAGGTCATTACGGAATATGCCACTAGTCTGGCTTCAGAGGCTATTCCTGAAAATGATCCTGCCTTGGCATTCGGCCGGACTCGGCTGCAAGGGGTGCTTACCCATAAGGCTGAGATCGATTCCATCCTGAAAAAGAACGCCAAGCATTGGCGTTTGGACAGAATGGCCAGTGTAGACAAAAATATTTTGCGCATAGGGGCCTTTGAGTTATGTTACTGCCCTGATATTCCACCTAAAGTAGCAATAAATGAGGCCCTTGAGCTTGCAAAAATATTTTGCGGCGGGGAATCAGGCGCCTTTATCAACGGTATCCTGGATGCAGTCTTAAGAGATATAGAGAGGGCGGGAAAGGCATAGTTCCAAATATCATGACAGCACGGTATGATTTCAAAACAATAGAAGAAAGGCATCAGGCCGACTGGGCGAAAGAGGGCCTTTTTGCCGCCAGGGAGAACAGCTCCAGGCCCTGCTATTATGTCCTGGAGATGTTTCCCTATCCTTCAGGCCGGATACACATGGGTCATGTCAGGAATTACACCATAGGGGACGTAGTGGCCCGGTACAAACGTATGCAAGGCTACAATGTCCTCCATCCTATGGGGTGGGACGCCTTTGGTATGCCTGCTGAGAACGCTGCTATTAAACACAGAACACATCCTGCCACATGGACTTATGAAAATATTGACTACATGCGCAAACAACTCAAACGCCTGGGGTTGTCATATGATTGGGAAAGAGAGTTTGCCACATGTGATCCTAAGTACTATCGCTGGGAACAACTCTTTTTTATCCAGATGTTTGAAGCAGGACTTGTATATCGCCGGAAATCCAAAGTCAACTGGTGTGAAGGTTGTCAGACAGTCCTTGCCAATGAGCAGGTAGAGGACGGCAAGTGCTGGCGGTGTGATACAGAGGTAGTAGAAAAAGAACTGGATGGGTGGTTTTTTAAGATCACTGACTACACTCAAGAACTCCTGGAAGGATGCGACAAGCTGACAGGATGGCCGGAAAAGGTCCTCACAATGCAGCGTAACTGGATAGGTCGCAGTGTGGGGGCGGAGATTATATTCCCGCTGGCAGGAGAGGATGGCGAAATCAGGGTATTTACTACCAGACCGGATACCCTTTTGGGCGCCACCTTCATGAGCCTGTCACCGGAACACCCTATGGCCCTGAAACTCTGTATGGACACAGGTCAGGAAAAAGAAGTAAAGGCCTTTATAGACCATTGGAACAAAATATCTTCACGGGAAAGGCAAATCACTCAATCACCAAATCACTCAATCACCAAATCCAAGGAAGGTGTGTTCACCGGGGCCTATGTCAAGCATCCGCTAACCGGTGAAAGTATCCCGGTCTACATTGCTAATTTCGTGTTAATGGAATATGGCACAGGGGCGGTGATGGCTGTCCCTGCTCATGACCAGAGGGACTTTGAGTTTGCCAAGGAATACAAGTTACCCATAAAGGTAGTAATTCAACCAGAGGGGGAAGACCTGAAGCCAGAGACCATGAAAGAGGCATGGGAGGGCCCCGGCACCCTTGTGAACTCCGGTCCTTTTGATGGCATGGAGAACGAACAGGCCAAGGAGGCCATAATCAGACACCTGGAGACCCAGGGCCTTGGGAATCAAAAGATCAGCTATCGTCTGAGGGACTGGGGCATATCCAGACAGCGCTATTGGGGAACGCCCATTCCCATGGTCCATTGTGATACATGCGGGATCGTACCGGTCAGGAAACAAGACCTGCCTGTGATCCTACCCCTGGATGCCCGGTTGGACAGACAGGGCCGGTCTCCCCTTCCCCACCTTGAGAGCTTCTGGTCTACAACCTGCCCCAATTGCGGAGGACCTGCCCGGCGGGAAACCGACACAATGGATACCTTTGTGGAGTCATCATGGTATTTTGCGAGATATGCATGCCCTGATGAAACCTCGGCCCCCCTGGATCGGAAGCGGGTGGATGCATGGCTCCCCGTAAACCAGTATATCGGTGGAATTGAACACGCCATACTGCATCTACTGTATGCAAGATTTTTTACCAAGGCCCTTCGGGACCTGGGATGGCTCTCGGCAGATGAGCCTTTTACAAATCTTCTGACTCAAGGCATGGTCCTCAAGGACGGGGCAAAGATGTCCAAATCCAAGGGGAATGTGGTTGATCCTGATGAGATGATCAATACTTTTGGAGTCGATACGATTCGTCTTTTCATCCTCTTTGCTTCCCCGCCGGAAAGGGATCTTGAATGGAGCGATCAAGGAGTTGAGGGTGCCCACAGGTTTCTGCACCGGATCTGGCGTCTGATCACGGAAAACCTTGAGGGTCTGACCTCAGCTAGGACTGACAAGGAGACCCTGATCCATGGGACAAAATCCACTGAGGCCCTCAGACAAAAAACACACCAGACGATTCTGAAAGTTACTGAAGATATTGAACAGCGCTTTCATTTCAATACGGCCATCAGCGCGGTCATGGAGTTGATCAATGATGTAATGTCCTGCCTCAACCGGCATGGAACCCCTGAGACGGATCAGCAGGGGGATTGGGCCGTATTGAGAGAGGCTGTGGAAGCAATGTTGATCTTGCTTTTTCCAATGGTGCCCCACATAACAGACGAACTGTGGCAACTTCTTGGCCATCAAAGGTCTATAAGTCTTGAACCATGGCCTGTTGCAGATCCCGAGATCGCACGGGCTGATACTGTAAATATCGTGTTACAGGTAAATGGTAAGCTTCGTAGCCAGGTCGAAGTGGCTCAGAATACAGATAAGGAAATCATCGAATCTATGGCCCTGGATGATCCCAAGATAAAGCGGTACACAGAAGGGAAGGCCATACATAAAATCATATATGTGCCTGGGAGACTGATAAACATTGTGGTAAGGAATTGAGATCTATCAAATGATTAGAATTCTTCAAATCGTTTCCTGTGTACGTCAACCGGGGCGTTTTATCCTTGCTGTTTTTGCCTTCTGTATTCTCTGGACCTCGTTATCCGGTTGTGGATACCACTGTGCCGAACGTATAGAATCATTACCTCCCTGGATAAAAACCGTATATGTGGCACCATGGGCCAACTGCAGCAACGAACTGCTCCTCGGGGTCTGGATAACTGAAGAACTCAGACATGAATTTTTAAGGGGCAGAGGACTGAAGCTTGTCACAAAGGATGAAGCCGATGTAATCCTTGAGGGAGAGATTGTAAGCACAGATACCTATGGTCTTTCCTACATTAAATACGACCAGGCTGTTGAACGACGTATTGCAGCCGAGTGCTCTGTGCGTCTGGTGCGCCGCGAAAGTGGCAAGGTCATATGGCAAACCAGTAATATTTGGAGAGAGGAAGAATTTCTTGTAGGAAAAAATGTAATGCAGACCGAGGGCCTCAAGGATGAGGCCCTACAAAAGCTCAGCCGCGACGTGGCTGAGATAGTCTATCACAGGATTACAGGTGTCTTCTAACCCGCTGCCTGGGCCTTTATCAGTACCTGTACTTTCCTGCTCAGCCTGGAAATGTTTCGTGAAGCTGTGCGCTTGTGAATAGTACCCTTGGCCGCCGTCTTGGCTATGGCTTTTTGAGCCAACCGCATATGCTCCTGGACCTCTGCAGGTGATTTCTCTGCGATGGCGGCCTCAAGTGTCTTTACAACGCTTTTTATCCTTGTTTTTTTGGAGTTATTGCGCAATTGACGCTTTTTATTTTGACGCACCCTCTTAAGGGCAGACTTATGATTGGCCAATCTATCCTCCTATATCTGAATATATTAATTATTATTGTTTTCCTAAGAACAAAGGTCTTATATAATATAGTACCTATTTGATGTCAATATGGATATTTTACACCTCTCAGACTATTTCAAGATACTTCGTGACGTGCCTGGCCTTGAGGCCCTGACCACAGTATTGATTTACCTAATGCTGGCCAAGGCTGCTGACATATTTATTGACAAAATTTTAAAGCGTTTGGCAGGTCTTACAAAGTTCAGTTTTGATGACAGGCTGATATCCTTTGTCCATGGTCCTGTATGCTGGACTGTTGTCTTAATGGGTATCCTTCATGGGCTGATATTGGTGGAGTTGAAGCCGCCGTGGGACTTCATCCTTCCAATGGTTACCAGGAGTCCGCTTCTCTTTGTATGGTGGATCGCAGTTATCAGAATCGTGAACTGGCTGTCAGACAAGAGCTTTCCAATCGCGGCCAAGACAGGGGATGCCGGACGAGACGTCTTCCTTCTCTTCAAGAATTTATTTCGTGTTGCAGCAGTAATCATAGGTATCCTGTGGATGCTTGCAATCTGGAATGTAAACCTCACGCCTCTGTTTGCATCTGCAGGAATTGCAGGAATAGCTGTTGCGCTGGCAGCAAAAGATACCCTTGCCAATTTTTTTGGCGGGATCTGTATTATGGTGGATAAACCCTTTAAGATCGGGGATTACATTATACTTGACTCAGGGGAAAGGGGGGAAGTGGTGAACATAGGCATCCGTTCTACAAGGATCAAGACAAGAGATGATGTGCTTATCACCGTCCCCAATTCCATACTGGCAAATTCCAAGATAATCAATGAAAGCGCCCCGGTCCCCAGATTCAGGATCCGCATACCGGTGGGTGTAGCCTATGGGAGCGACCTTGAAAAGGTAGACAATATCCTCGTAGATATAGCCAGGTCCAATTCCATGGTGTCAAAAGACCTTGAGCCAAGGGCGAGGCTGAGGGCGTTTGGGGATTCGTCAATTGACTTTGAGCTACTGTGCTGGGTAGAAGACCCAAGGAACAAAGGTCTTGCCACGCATCAGCTCATGAATGCCACCTACAAGACCTTTGAAAAGGAGGCTATCTCCATCCCGTTCCCCCAAAGGGATGTTCATCTTATCTCAGCAGATACAAACTGAACAACCATCGTCTATAAGACGATGGTTGTTCAGTTACCAGTTTATTAGGCGCGGTGATAATTCCTCTTTACGAATGGTGGGCTAAGGGTGTTGGCCAAGGATTTTTGCAAAAAAACGACTACTTTGGAGAGAAAAAATGGGCTATTGCGTGGTTATCACAACCTGTGGAAATCGTGAAGAAGCTGAGAAACTTGCTGATCTGATTATTGAAAACCAATTGGCTGCATGCGTCCAGCTAAGCAGTATTACAAGTTATTACACTTGGGATGGTCAGATGAATAAAGATTCAGAAATAAGAATCCTAATTAAAACAAGGACGCAGCTTTATGACGAATTAGAAAAGTTTATTAAAGAAAACCACAGTTACGATGTTCCTGAAATAATTGAAATTCCTATTCAATCTGGCTCCAAGGAATATCTAAGTTGGATCGATGAGGTTACGAAATAAAAATAATAATTAGTGCCTGAACGACCCCCCCTTCCCCTCTTCTATAGCCACTGAATCTCGTCTTGCAGGTTTTCGACATAGCCGCGCAGATGTTCTATTACTTGCTGTTGTGCGCTTTCGGGCAAAGACTCCATCATTTTTGTCAATGTGGTAACGGCTGTAGGGGCATCCAGTCTAGCTTGCCTAAGCATAAAAATACCATAACCGTTTCCAGGTTCACATAAGTTTATTCAGAAATGGCGTCCCAGAGTTCAAAATTTATTTAAGCTCATGGCCATTGATGCCGATAACGGAATATTGCTCAAGCCTGAAACCCTTTTTCAGGAAACCATGTTTGATGAGGTGGTTTCCTGCCTGAAATGTCACGGCAAACCAAAAGGCTATTATGCCAATACCCCATCTCGCCCTTTTGCACGAATGAGGTCTATGGTCGCATCCTCAGCGATCCAAGTCTAACCACCCTTTTTAAATCTAGGTGTCAAGGTTGGTTCATCCCTTTCAGGTTAGTTGACACTTATCTTTTAACCTCAGTATTATCTTCCTTTTATTTTTCTTAGAGACCACTTAGCCTTACTTCTGACCCAATAATCAGAATCAGTAGTAGCTTTTTCCAATGGTTCTATCGCATCAATATCTCCTATTTCTCCCAAAGCATCTGCTGCCTCAGCCCTCACTCTATTGTCCTTATCATCAAGAGCTCTTATTAGTTTATCTACAGAACTAACTGCCTTAATCATTCCCAAAGCATACGCTGAATTTTCCTTAATGCTTGAATTGGGATGATCCATTAAATCTAGCAATTTTTCTTCCGCTTCACTAATCCTAATTTCTCCCACGGCCCTCGCAGCACTGCTAATAACATCGGTATCCTTATCATTAAGAGCGATAAGCAACTCATCTTTGGCTTCCTTTGCCTTCATTTTACCAAGAGCCATTGCAGCTCTTTTCCTAACCAGTGGTTCTTTATCTTTTAATGCAGTACACAACTGTCTAATATAATTTCGATCCCCTATATCACCTAGAGCGGTTACCGCTGCACCTCTAACATATTGATCATTGTCATCAAGAGCATTACTTAAACTTTTTGAAGCACTTTTAGCTTTAAATTCTCCAAGTAACAATGCCGCTTCTTTTTTTAATTCGGAGTTGCCTTCTTCTAAGGCTTTAATTAGTAGTGGGATGGCAGGCTCTCCTATCTTGGATATGGCATATTTTGCATCGTCTTTTACCTTATAATCATCATTGGTCAAATCTTCGATAAATCTATTGATGATTATTGACGAATCATCCTTTTTAATTACGCTATTCTCATGAACGACCTCAAGTTCTGCAATTTCAAGAATAGCCTCATAAGTGCCAATTCCTGCAAGAAAACCAGTTATGATAGTGCCTAAAAAGAACACAGCGATATTATTCTCGATTTTTTCTTTAAGTGACATATTTCATTCCCTCCCACTAATCAATTTCAGAGAAAGATTTGTGAACTACAGGACGCTGTTTCTGAATGAACCTAATTCTGAAAAACTCAAGCAGCTACAACGCTGATTTTCGCACGATGCCGGGAACGTAGCTTTGGCTTTACAACGATCTCCACATCTCGACCAAGGTCATTCAAAAATTTGAACAGACGTTCCGTTGAAAAACCTGATAAGCGTCCTCGCATAAGGGCCGAAACTTTGGGTTGGTCTATACCAAGGAGAGCCGCCGCTTCCTTTTGACTCATGTGACGCTTGGATATAATTTGGCTTATCCAGCGAGCAAGCTCTGCTTTTGCCAGCGCCTTTTCTGGATTGGCAACTCCAAGATCAGCAAAGACATTTCCACTGCTTTTTTCCACCTTAATATCATCATTCATGCTTTTTCTCCTTTTTTTGTAGAGTTCTTTTTCTCTTTTTAGCCTCGCCCTAATTAAGTCAATATCCGCTTTGGGCATGGCAATACCCTTCTTCGATTTTTTTTGAAAAGCGTGAAGCGCATACACCACTCCGGCCATCTTCACAGTATAAACGGCCCGGTAGGTATCACCGTCATAATCGTCAACGACTTCCAGGACCCCTGCTCCCTTGAACCCCTTTAACGGCTTGGCGTCCGGATGCTTATTTCCAGACTGAGCAACATGCAAGGCATAACCCATTACACTGCGTACTTCCGCAGGAAATTTTCTCAAATCTTCTTTCGTGCTTCCTATCCAAACGAGCGGCCTGTACCTTGGATTATCCATAATTAAAATATGCCAGATCTAGTATATTAATTCAACCTCTTTTTTTGGGTTGTGGGATATGAGGGAAGTCCTTTACTAATTAGACATATTCTAACGGCATTGCCAGGGACAGCCTGAGAAGGCCGGGATTTCAACAAAATGCGAGGTTTTAAAGACTGGCGTAATGGGAATAAGTTCTCAAAGAAGTACAAGGGTCCTGTGATGCTGGTCAAATTTAACAAGTTTAAGGCCATGGAGATACTCTCGGAGATGATCCATGGAGAGGAGTATGACAATTGTCAAGGGACACCATCTTTTACGAATTCGTTTTGACAACAGATAGGAGCTGAAATGTTCCATTGTATCCCTCAAAATAACAAATCCTCATTATTATATAGACTATGCATAATACTCAAATAAGCATGAAAAAGCAGACTCTGTTTAATATATAATGTTATGCTTTATCAACTGAGTGCAGCGGAGCCATCGCTAAAAATATTATATTTTACAGAATATCGGAAATAAAGATTCTAACAGAAGGAGGTAACATGAAGAGTTTTATTGATTGCCATTGTCACGCATTCAATTTCGTCGACATCCCTATGTATTTAACCCTCGCCGACAAAATCCAAATGGGTACAATAGGAAGGCTCGCTGTCACCGTAGGCGCACTTTTTTCCTTGCCCAAATTCATTAAAGATAAAAATTTACTAAAGAATAAACTGGACGAACATAAAGAGTTTATCCTCTTTTTTGAGAGGAGTTTGAAACGCAATGCCGAAACGATACTGAGGGAAATAAGAGAACACCTCGAGGAGGATCCTAACACGCCAGACGACACTGAGGTGCTTATCACCCCACTCGTTATGGACTTCGATGTACTTCTCAAACAGGAGATGCTGGCGCAGGTCGGAAAAGAACCCTCAGTTAGAGAACAGTATAAACGGCTCAAGAGCGCAACAACCTCTCCGATTATCGAAAACATCCCTAACACGAAAATCTGTCCCTTTGTCGGATTCGACCTCAGAAAACTGCTTATTGCAGACCAAGACAAGTTGGCTGGCTTCAAGGCCTTCTGGTCAAAAAACAATACACTCGGCAAATCGTGCATCAGTGAACTTGAGCAAGGCAAACTCCTCGGCATTAAACTCTATCCGCCTATCGGATTTAATCCATGTCCTAAAAAAATACCAGCCAAATACAAGGAGTTCTACTCGTGGTGCTGTGAACAGGATATTCCTTTGACAGTCCACTGTCAGAAAGGATCATATTCCGCAGGAAAGGAAAAAGAGAATATCGATAACAATACGACACCAAATAACTGGAAACGATTACTCGAAAAATCCGACTTCAAAAAACTGCGGATTAACTTTGCACATCTCGGTGGCGAGACTGGAACCGACGATATGTTCGAGCCCTTCCGCATAGATAAAAAAAGCTGGACATTCACTATAATCAAACTGCTCAAAGGGTACCCTAACACCTACGCCGACATTTCAGCCTATGATTACGCAAAAAAGAAGCACCGCAATAACCTTATAAAAATATTCGAAAAAGATGAGGTAAATAAATTCGGAGGTGGGCATAAACTCGTCGACAAACTCCTTTGGGGGTCGGATGTGCCGATGGTTATCTCTGGAAAATCCTATCGCGAAAACTTTAGAACCAAAGGTGAGTCAAAATACAAACACTATTTCAAGGGGTTCCAGAAGGCAATTAACTCTTCAACAAAGCTGACCCCCTTGCAAAAAGACAAGATTGTTACAAATATGACAGAAATAAACCCGAAAAAATTTCTACGAATATCGTAAAGAAAATCTTTATCTCTTTGCTGTTGTAGGTCTCTTTATTTAAAAAATCACCGCTATGTTTTGGTCTAAAAAAATCACCGGTGAAATAATTATTTTGGGTAGAATAAAGGGGTCAGCCCTGGAAAATAGAATTTAATCTTTGATATCGTCTTATAAGATCTTAGAATTTTTGCATTATGGCACGACCTTACCGACTGCAAGAGAACAGTGAGATAAGGAGTCAGGTAAAGAAGCTAATTTCTATTTTCTAGGGCTGACCCCTCTGTGCTCGTGCCAGGATGCCACCATGAAACCGAGATTAAGAATAGCTACAGCCCAGACCCCGGACGGAGGCGAGATGGTGCTTTATCAGCATGACCGTGATTTCTCGATCACGGTCAACGGTCAGGATTTGATGCTTAGTCGCCAACATGAGTCGGAACTGGAGCTGGCGCGGCTGGGTTGTGCGCATCTGGCTGGTTGCAAGGCGCCCAGCATACTCATCGGAGGCTTAGGTATGGGCTATACCCTGCGCCAAGCTCTCGACATACTCAGCCCCCACGCCCAAGTGGTGGTGGGTGAACTATTGGGTGCTGTAGTCGAATGGAATCGTGAGTTCCTTGGAGAACTCAACGGCCAGCCGCTGGGGGACGAACGAGTTGACCTCAAGACAGGCGATGTCGTCGAGCTTATCTCACGTTCCAAGAGCAGATTCGATGCGATCCTGCTGGATATCGATAATGGCCCCGCCGTGATGACAGATTCAGGAAACCGCCGTCTGTACGGTCGTGAAGGAATTCGAGCCTGTAGTTGCGCGTTGCGCGAACAGGGGTGTCTGGCTGTGTGGTCGGCTGAGCCGAGTAAGAAATTCGAGCAGCTCTTGATGAGTTGCAGCTTCCACGTGCGCCGTTTCCGGGTTTCCGCCTACAAGGGCAGTAAATCGCGGTCACGTTTTGTATGGGTCGCTTCGGAGGACAAGATGATCCTCCCCTGCGGTGGCAGCAAACCGCGCCTGCCGCTCAAGAACGAGTTGAAGGGAAAATAGGGTTGACTCAACGGCCACAATGGACATGGAACCGAATTAGCAAAGTTGGTCAAGGATCATTTTCAGGTCATTTGGCAGCTTTTTCCTGACGAGGATCCTTTCGTTGTCATCAATGACACAGAGGAAACAATCTCATATATATCGAACAGAATGTTATATACATGTTAAACACCGATTTTCACAGAGGTAAAAATAGTCAAAATAACCACCAAAACTGTCAAAATTATAGACATATATACTGATGAAATATCAGGTAGTTATACTTTTTATAACATGGCATTGTCTATCAATAATAGGGTCTTAATATGACAATTAAGTTTTGTGATTACTCATGTAAAAAAGTAAATAGCAATGATTATCTGTTTCAAATTAAACATAAAAATAGCATATTCCTGAATAAATAGATAAAAATAGCATATTTATAATCGTCATAAATATATTTTATTCGTCAAAGTTAAACCCTGAAGATGCCTTACAGAATTTGGACAAAAAGTATAAAAAGTCAATAATTAAAGGTAAATACAAACATCCAACAATAGAATTGTCTTGATATGTTATAAAATTTTAGGGGTAAACTATGTCGGTTAGGGTATCTGTAAAAATCGGTGTTAAATAAAGGGTAACCGTTCACGGGGTTACAACGCCAGTTTTACCGCAACCCACCGAACTGTAAGCTTTTACAGGGTGCTGCAGATGCGAGGCGTACGGGTACGCAGACGTACTTCCTGTACTTCAAGTACCCGACAACAAAGCAGATGCGGTGTCCTGTGAACGCTTACAATAAAGGTGATATCAGAAAGGCTATGGTCTTGGCAAGTAAGTTGTGTCAATTCGCCCAAGTTTCTGGCAGGAATGGAGAGTAATCGTGGATCTGGAAAAAATATTCCTGGTTTCTCAGTAGATTACCAGGGCGACCAATATCCCCCTTATCAGCCAGATTATTCGGGCACCTCAGGTGTGGCTACCGCCACGATTTCCTTAAGCAGGTCTTCTTTTAAAAGAATTCCTACGACAGCTTCCCCTTCCACAACCGGGAGCCAATCGATCTTGTGAGAAGTTATGAGATGGACAGCTTCCATGAGGGTACCATCTTGATGAATGACATGCATAACCGGCGACATGATTTCGCTGCCGGGCCTTTCAAGTATAGCCTCACACTCTTCTAAAAACTGACCCTGCCAGAAGATAGGAAGTTCTTCGATGGCCTTTGTAGAAGACTCCATATGAGCAAGGATATCATCAATAGAGAGCATTCCCAGAATCTCTTTCTCGTCTGCCACCTCGTTAACCACCAGCAAGGACGAAGGACACCTACCTTTTTGTTTTTCATTCAGCACTTTGACCGCTTCTGCCACCTTTGTCTGCGGCGATATACGTTCAAGTGCCAACACATCAAGCATCAGATCTTTAATTCGTTTTTCAGGCATTCTATCCAGACTCTTTAAGTAAAAGGTTGAAGATTGAAGCATGTTAGCTTATCACCTTCAGCCTTTTACCTTCTACCTATTCTAGCTACGTTCCTCAAGTTGACTTCTTAATTTGAGCAAGCGATGTGCCAAATTCTTGGGTATTCACTGTTATTTGCTAACATATTGATTTTTAAACACTTATGTACTATCTGCAGAAAACTTGAGCCATTTATGAAACGGCATATTTATGCCGCATAATTCGAGCCAACATAGGTTTTGACATTTTTTTGCCCATCTGCTACTAATCTGAATTTAAAGAAAGCAGGCTAATTACTTTGTAAGGGCCTTGTATGGGCTTGGGCAATCGGCAGTTGGGCAACGAGAGAAGGCGAAGATGATTTCTCATAAAATTGCGTTACACGGTCAAATCGAGCCGGATCTATTCCCGGAGTTTATCGTAGTAAGCGAGCACATGCGTTCGGTGATCAGGACCGTGCAACAGATTGCCAGATTTGACGCCAATGTTTTAATTTCCGGGGAGTCCGGAACTGGTAAGGAGCTTGTGGCCCGCATCATTCATCAAAAAAGCGACCGGAGGGATAAACCTATTGTGCCGGTGAACTGCGGTACCCTTTCCGGTGAACTGTTTGAAAGTAAACTATTCGGCCATGAAAAGGGGGCCTTTACAGGTGCTGTTAGGCAAACCAAGGGGAGATTTGAGCAGGCCGATAACGGGACTCTCTTTTTAGATGAAGTCTCGGAGATTTCACCATCTAATCAGGTAAACTTTCTGAGGGTACTGGAAGATGGCTGCTTCTGTCGAATCGGAGGAGAGATACCCATCAGGGTGAACGTTCGTATTGTTGCAGCGACCAATAAGGATCTGACAACAGAAGTAAAGACAGGGCATTTTAGAAAGGATCTCTACTACCGCCTAAAGGTGATCCCCATTAACCTTTTTCCTTTAAGGAAACGGAAGGAAGCAATTCCTCATTTGGTGAATAATTTCCTGGAAAGATTTGCCAAATTATATAAAAAATCCAGGGTATCCGTTTCCTCTGAGACTATGGAATACTTGATATCGTATGATTGGCCGGGGAATATTAGACACCTTAAGAACATAATGGAAAGAATGTTTCTGATGGCCCAAGGACCGATAATCAATGTGAACGATTTTCCAGAGGATATTATGGACGTAGTGTCCTTTGATCCTGGAGAGAATCCAGGGCAAGAGACCCACAATCAAAGCGCATCATCTTTCGATTTTGCAGCCTATGGTCCTATTGAACCATTGCGAAAGGCACGTCAACGGCTGGAGAAAACCATCATTCTGAGGGCCTTAGAGATGACGAAAGGACAGAGGGCCAGGGCCGCTGAACTTCTGGAGATTAAACCCCGCACCCTTCGCCAAAAGATGAGCGATTATGGTATTGAGTTCCGGAGGACGGGAAAAAGAGGATGAAACCCAGGCTCTTGCTAGTTGATGATGAAGAAATGTTTCTGGAATTTCTCTCCAGGCGCTTGATAAGTTACCAGTATGATGTAACAACTTGCTTAAGTGGTGAAAACGCCCTTGAAATGATTATGGATCACGATTTTGATGTGGTTATACTGGATGTGCTTATGCCTGGTATGGACGGAATCGAGACCCTGAGGGAAATAAAGAAGATAAAGCCACTTACCGAGGTGATCATGCTAACTGGCCATGCATTCCGGGAATCGGGCATAGAAGGAATGAGGCTTGGTGCCTATAGTTATTTGAGCAAACCCTGCAATACTGAAGACCTGATCGCAAAAATCAACAAGGCCTATGATAGAAAGGCCGAACATGAAAAACGCATCAACATGGCAAGCCGGCATCCATGAGGACATTAATGCCTATCCTGTGACCTGCGCGCGAATGGGGGGGGCGTCGGCCCCTGGAATTCCCTTGACAAGGCCCTGAGAAAATACTAAAAAAATTTTAGTTAAGGTTTTCGAATAGATATATGTTTTGACCGAATGTAACTAGGACTTGCAATTGATTTCAAGGAGCAATCTATGAATGATCAATCAACCATTCGAGTTATTCGAGTTTTACTGGTAGACGATGAGGCGACTTTGCTCGAATACCTATCCAAGCGCCTTCTTAGACAGGGCCATACAGTGAAGGCCACTTTCTCCGGCGAAGAGGCTATTGAGGTGGCAAAACAAGAAAATTTTGATGTGGCGGTTGTCGACTTGAAGATGCCGGGGATAGACGGGGTGGAGACGCAAAAAAGACTGAGAGAAATCCAACCATTCCTGCAATGCATCGTATTGACCGGCCACGGTTCCATAGAAAGCGCCCTGGAAAGCGGCTACGAGGAAGCCTTTCGGTATTTGCTTAAGCCCGTTGACTATGAAAATCTTGTGACTGTCATTAAAGAAGCCTACGAGAAAAAAATAAAGTTACAGGAAGCGAAATTCCAAGAGGAACTGGAAAAGCTTCACCACCATGGGATGGGGGCACGCGGGATGAGAAATGCCATTGCTGAATTGCGCAAGATCTATGGATTCGAATAGCTCTCTGGAGACCGAGCTGAAAAAGGCCAGGCAGGAACTGGCCGGTTATAAGATAGAGTTACATCAGACCAGGGGCTATCTTCAGTGTATTCTGCAGAATTCCGAGGATATGATCTTTGCTACAGAAGTTGGCGGAATACTGATTTCCTTTAGCAAGGGCGGTGAAAAGGTGCTTGGTTACTCTTTTGCAGAATTAATAGGTACCTACATAAAGGATTTGGCCGAAGACCCTGTATCATTTGAGCGGTTCTTTACCTCCTCCCAGGATGAAGGCCCGACAGTGCAATTGGACATTCCCTTCCGTCACAAGGAAGGAGGAATAGTCCATTGCAATGTTTCTCTAATAAACCTGATGAACAGGGAAAGCCAAAGAGTAGGCACGGTCGGGGTCTGCAGGGACATTACCCTGTGGAAAAAGATACAGGAAGACCTGGTCCGAATCGACAGACTGGCGGAAATCGGAAGGATAGCAGCAGGGGTCGCCCACGAGATCAACAATCCTCTGGCGATTATTAGCGAGGCTTCGGGATGGGCTGGCGTGGTAATCAGCGATGCTAAGGGCCTAAGTCCCGAGGACCGGGAAGAACTGGAAAAGGCCACCAAAGAGATCAGCCACCAGACCAAGCGATGTAGCAGCATAACTCATGAATTACTGGACTTCGCCCGTGGTTCAACCCCGGCATTAATCGAATTTGATATCCATGATGTGCTCAGAGACAGCATTAGTTTTCTCAAACCCGAACTCAAACACACACCCATAGAAATCGATACTCAGTTTATGTCTGGTCCCCTACTTATGAAATCTGATCCAAAGTTGTTGGAGCAGGTCTTTGTAAATTTTATTACCAATGCCATTCATGCTATCCGAAGTAAGGGGGAAGACAAAGGATATATCCAGATAAAAACCCTTTCAACAAACTCGGATGTGGAGATAGGTTTTGAAGACAATGGTACCGGGATCACGGAGGAAGACCAGAAAAAGATCTTTCAACTGTTTTTTACCACCAAAGCTCCGGGCAAGGGGACAGGCCTTGGCCTCTCAATCAGCCAGAATATCGTCAAGAAGTTAGGCGGAACTATCACTCTTGACAGCAAGGTTGGAGTCGGTACCAACTTTACAGTGCGACTTCCACTCTCCTAGGTTGGCAAAAAAATGCCTAAATAATCATTTCCTTATTTATGCGGCATTATTTTGCCACTTTCCAACAATGCCAAATCTATTTCCGTCTTAAAACAAGTTAGAATAAAATTTGTAAAATCAGTGTGTTAAATAGCAATACGGCAATCTAATGAGGGACTGGCACATCTATTGCTGTTAAACAATCAACTCGTCTCGTCCGTTTCCCAAATTTGCAAACCGATCAAAAATAGGGGAGGGGCACCTGTTGGATAAGCAAGAGAAAGAAGGGCTGGGAAGCAAACACAATACCAGCAAAGTAGAAAATTCGGATCAAGGTCCAGTGCGCCGAAAGAATTTAGCCCCTTATGTGGTCACATTCTTTATCATGTTCGGCGTCTGGGTCGTCCTTTCAGGCAAGTTTGATCCCTTTCATCTCAGCCTCGGGGTCATCTCCTGCGCCATCGTGGCTTACCTTTCGGCCGACCTATTGCGTCCCTCTATGAGAGGCCTTTTAATTATGTTGGTCCGATGGGTCCCATATCTCCCATGGCTGATGAAGGAGATCATCAAAGCAAACCTACATGTTACATATCTCGTCTTCCATCCAAGGATGATGGACCTGATCGACCCCAGAATTATCAAATTTCGAAGCAAGCTGGAGGGCGACCTAGCCCTGGTCACCTTTGCCAATTCAATCACTCTCACTCCCGGCACTATTACGGTCAATGTATCACCCGATGGCGATTTTAAGGTTCATGCCATTGACAAGGCGTCTGGTGAGCCCTTGCCAGGCGAGATGGAGGCCAGGGTTGCCAAGTTATTTGGGGAATTTGATGGATAACATCTTTTCATATTCGAGTCTTTATCTGGCCTTTCTGATGGCCCTTTCTTTAGTCCGGGCCGTGATTGGGCCAACAGTCCTGGACCGGATGATTGGCGTCAATGCTATTGGGAGCAAGACTGTCGTATTACTTATTATGATCGGTTTTCTTTATCATCGGGTGGATATGTTCGTGGACATTGCACTAGCCTATGCCATGCTGAACTTTATCGCAGTACTGGCGGCTTCAAGATACTTTCAAAAGCGTAAAGGATTGTACGACGAAGCACTGTATCGATAAAGACTACTCAAGGATTCTCGCAGCAAGGACAGGCAGTATGCCAATACCTTTGACAGGGGTTCACGAGGAAGCCGAGAGGTTTTGACAAATGGACATCATGGATATCATTGTATGCGTGCTATTGTTCTCCGGACTGTTTTTCCTTACAGGGGGGGCGGTTGGGATTCTGCGTTTTCCTGATTTTTATTCCAGGCTTCACCCCGCAGGTAAACTCGATACCCTTGGCTCTCTTCTGTCCATGACCGCCTTTGCCCTTTTTAACCTCCATCATTTTTCCCTGGGCGCCTTGCTGACCAGCCTGAAGATTCTTCTTATCGTTGTATTTATTTTTCTGGCCAGCCCCACAGCAACCCATGGTATTGTTGACGCCGGTGTCAGGGCCGGTCTGGCCCCCTGGACCAAGGGAGAGAAAAGGAGGTAACCTATGATCTGGCCGATAGATCTGGCAATTCTTACCCTGGTCGTTATCGCTAGCATCGGTGCCCTCATGGTCAAGGATTTGCTTGGCGCCGCCATCCTGTTTGGGGCTTACAGCTTCATGATGTGTCTGCTCTGGTCCATTATGGGAGCAGTAGATGTGGCCTTTACTGAGGCTTCGGTCGGAGCAGGTGTCAGTACGGTCTTTTTTGTTGCCGCTGTATTCCGTACATCAAGGAGGACAAAAGATTGAGGATCATCGGGCTCATCATAGTAGTCGTGACAGGTGCACTGCTTATTTACGCCGCGACTGATTTTCCAGCGTGGTCAGACCCGGCCTCTCCGGCCAGCACGTATCTTTCTCCTTACTATATTGAAAAGACCATGGAAGAGACATCGGTACCCAACATCGTCACCGCTGTCCTCGCGGACTATCGTGGTTTTGACACCATGTTTGAAACCACCGTGATCTTTTCAGCCGGCGTCGTATGTTTTTTTCTCCTGCGCATCCCTCGCCGAGAAGAGCCTGAGATAAGGTATTACCGGCATGTCCTCACCGGCGTGACCATCCAGCTCAAAGAGGGATACAAGATACCGCCGTCCGCTGATTTTGAACGGATTGACGCCGTCTGGACACCTCCTGACCTGATTATCAAGACGGGGTGTCGAATATTGATTCCCTTTATTCAGCTTTTTGCCCTGTATGTAATCGCCCATGGACATCACAGCCCTGGCGGCGGATTCCAGGGAGGTGTTATCCTGGGGGCAAGCATTATCCTGCTTGCCATTTCCCACGATCTGAGAACTGCTGTCAGACGAATGAGCGAGAAACTTATAGCCATCCTCTGTGCTGTCGGCGTCTCGATCTATGCCGGCACCGGTGCCCTCTGTCTATTGTTAAAGCAAAATTTCCTGGACTACAGCGCTCTTGCGGGGGTACTTCATGTCGACCCGATTACCGCGCGATCCCACGGTATTCTTATGGTGGAAATCGGCGTAGGGATTGCTGTCATGGCCACCATGATCTGGATCTATAACAATATCTCATCTGCAGGCAGATACAGACAGGGGCTTTAGGATATGACCGATCTGATTTCAACGGTTGTTGCCAAATATAATTACTGGATTTACATCACCTTGATGATGATCGGGCTATACGCCATGATCGCCAAGAACAATCTCGTAAAAAAGATCGTTGGTATGAATATCTTTCAGACCGCCATCATCTTGTTTTACGTGTCCATAGGCGTCAAGAAAGGGGGCACGATTCCAATCTTAGAGCATGCCCACGGCCACGAACACCACGTCGTGCATGCCGTGGACTATATTAATCCATTGCCTCATGTGTTGATGCTGACCGCCATTGTGGTGGGCGTGGCCACCCTTGGGGTGGCCCTGGCTTTGGCCATAAGGATCTATAATAACTACAACACCCTGGAAGAAGATGAAATCCTAACGCAGGTAAGGGAAAAATGAACGAACAGTATCCTGCACTCCTTGTCGTTGTCCCGCTCCTGTCGGCCCTTGCCATCAGTGTTGCCGGATGGGTAAACAAAAGATTGTGTTTCCCTATTGCTGTTGCCGCCCTGGGTGTGTCAGCCTGGTCATCCGTTGGTCTGCTGTTCAGGGTCCTGAATGAAGGTGCTATTGTCTATAAATTAGGTGGATGGCTGCCGCCTATGGGCATAGCCTATTATATAGATTATCTCAATGGTCTTGTTCTGCCGGTGGTGTCCATAGTTGCCCTCCTTAATTTAATATCAAGCAAAAAAATTGTTGAGCAACAGTTCCCGGACAAAGCAGGCCCTTTTTATACACTATATGTCCTGATGGTAACCGGTTTATTGGGTATTGTGGTCACTGGAGATGCCTTTAACCTGTATGTGCTGTTGGAGATTGCGTCACTCACGGGTTACGGGTTGCTTGCCATGGGAGAGGAGCGTGCCCCGCTGGCGACCCTTAATTATCTGTACATGGGTACGATTGGTGCCTGCTTTTATCTGTTGGGTATTGGATATCTCTATATTGTCACCGGTTCGTTAAATATGGTGGATATTGCCCGGTTATTGCCACCCCTTTATCAGTCTAAGGCCGTGCTGGCCGCCTTTATCATCTGTATGGTCGGGGTGTGGCTTAAGATGGCCTTTTTCCCCCTTCACGCCTGGTTGCCCAATGCCTATACATATGCCAACTCTGCGTCAAGCGGTCTGATTGCCCCATTGATGACTAAGGTGATGGTCTATGTGATGATTCGCCTCATCCTGACTGTTTTTACCCCCGCATTTGTCTTTAGCACTCTGGCCGTAAGTCACTACATCGTCTGGCTTGCCTGTATCGCCATTGTCATAGGCGCCGTTCTTGCCCTGAAAGAGCGCAATTTAAAGAAGATGTTAACATACATCGTCGTGGCGGAAGTGGGCTATATGGTTGGTGGTGCATGGCTCGGAAACCGTGCCGGATTGACAGGGGCGGTCCTCCATATTGTAAACGACGCCCTGATGACCCTCTGCGTCTTTCTTGTTGTGGGTAACATAGTTTACAAGGTAAAGGGATATGCCTTCGCAGACCTGAAAGGGTTGTTTTCCAAGATGCCTTTTACCATGGGGGCCTTTGTGATCGGGGCACTATCCATCATCGGTGTGCCTCCGACGTGCGGTTTTTTCAGCAAGTGGTATCTCATATTGGGGGCCATTCAGGCGCACCAGTACGGTTTTATGGTCGCATTGCTCTTCAGCAGCCTGATCAATGTAGTGCTCTTTTTCAGGGTCTTTGAGATCGGCTTTTATGAGCCCTTCAGCGACCATGAGGGGCACGAACATCATCCGGCAGTGATGGCTGAGGCCCCGCTCACCATGCTGGTTCCCCTTTATGTAGTTGCTATAAGCCTGATCTTGGTTGGTCTGTATACCGGTGATATCGTAAACCACATAGTCCAGTTTGTCATACCAAAGGGCTTTATGTGACGGTTTATATAATGGAGATAAAATAGGGATAGAATGGAAACGATTACGTCAATAAGGCCCTTGCTTGCTGTCCTGGTCTCTCTCTTGATTATTCCTTTGGTGGTGGTCTCAAGCAGAAGCCCCAATGTCCGTGAGTCTTGGACTTTTGTGGCGGCTGTTGCAAAGTTTCTGATCGTCCTGTCTATGCTCCCAGTAATCTTAAAGGGGACTGAAATAGTATATACGGTAGTTCAGTTCATGCCTGGGGCGGCGATCAAGTTCAGGGTTGATGCCCTGGGAATGCTCTTTGCGCTCGTGTCTTCGTCTCTCTGGATCATTACATCGGCATACTCGATCGGTTATATGAGAGGGCTGAAAGAGCACGGGCAGACCCGGTATTTTTGCTTCTTTGCCATCTGTCTTTCAGCTACCATTGGTGCGGCCTTTTCTGCGAACCTCTTAACCCTGTATCTCTTTTACGAGATACTTTCTCTTGCCACCTATCCATTGGTTACACACCATCAGGATCTGGAGGCGCGAAGCTCAGGCAGAAAATATCTCCTTTATGTCGTAGGTGCGTCCATCGGTCTTGTTTTGCCGGCCATGCTTATATGTTATAACCTGGCAGGTACCCTCGAATTCAGCAAAAATGGCATTTTGGCAGGGACTGCCGCATCTCCGTCCCTACTCTTTATCCTTTTGTTCATGTTTGTCTTCGGGTTTGCCAAGTCAGCGATTATGCCCATGCACTCATGGCTTCCCGCTGCCATGGTGGCACCTACGCCGGTCAGTGCCTTGCTGCACGCAGTAGCTGTTGTGAAGGTGGGTGTCTTTAGCATCATTCGTATCCTGACCGGGGTCTTTGGGATTCAACTCTTATCCTCATCTCATTTAGGGATAGCAGTATGTTGTGTTGCCGCCTTTACCATCCTGGTCGGCTCATTCATTGCCCTTTCCCAGGATGGCCTTAAAAGGCTTCTCGCCTTTTCCACCATCGCCCAGCTCTCTTATATTGTGCTTGGGGTAGCACTCCTCTCCCCAAAAGGGATGACTGGCGGCATGCTCCATATTGCAATGCATGCCTTTGGGAAGATCACCCTATTTTTTTGTGCCGGGGCAATCTTTGTAGCCACGGGTAAAAAGAACATCAGCGAGATGATAGGGATAGGCCGAAGGATGCCGGTGACCATGGCAGCCTTTTTTATCGCTTCGTTGAGTATCATTGGAGTTCCACCTTGCGGCGGGTTCATAAGCAAATGGTATCTCGCACTAGGGACCCTCCAGGCCCACCAGATAGGCTTCCTGGTAGTCTTGCTCTTTAGTTCGCTTCTGAATGCCGCATACTTTATACCCATTACCTATAAGGCATTTTTCTGCAGGCCCGAAGATGCCATGTTTGAAAACAAGGTGCAAGAGGCCCCGGCTTTCTGTGTAGTACCCTTGGTTATCACAGCGACAATTTCCGTGATTTTGCTTTTTTATCCCCAGCCTTTTCTCAGGCTGGCCAGAATGATGGTGCAGAGTATAACTGGAGCATAAACATGACAAATGAGAGGACAGACGAGATAGAAGGCAAGATGGAACTTGGCCATAAGCCCGTTCCGCCTTTTCGAACCGTTTTTTGGGCGGCTCTCACCATAGGTGTTTTGTATCTGGGACTTATCTTCTTCAAGACGCTTTGAAAGGATCGTCAGTGGTGCACAGTGATTATTGCTTAGGATATTGAGGTATTACTGTGAAACAAGAGAACAGCGAAGACAAAAAATATCTTTTTGATAAACCTGGAAACATGAAGATACTGGCATGGTCTTTTTTCTTATCGCTCGTTTTTCTTCTTGTTTTAGAATTCTTTATTCACAAGCATTCTCATTTTCCCTCGGAAGAGTGGCCCGAGTTCTATTGTGTATTTGCCTTTGTCGCCTTCGTAGCGCTTGTTCTTTCTGCAAAATATATCCTGCGGCCCCTTGTGAAGAGACGAGAGGATTACTATGACTAACGTCCTGCCGCCAGCGGCCATTTTTATCATCGGAGGACTGCTGGTTCCTCTGATAAAAGGAAAATGGAAAAGCGCCTACATGTTGCTCATCCCGGTGGTAGGTTTCATAAACCTGATCAATATCCCTGAAGGAACTCATTGGGTTGTAGGGTTTATGGAATATGATCTTATCTTTGGTAAAGTGGACAGACTGAGCCTCCTGTTCGGTTACATCTTCCATCTCATATCTTTTGTAGCTATTCTCTATGCCATTCACCTAAAACACAATCTGCAGCATGTGGCTGGGCTGGTTTATGCCGGCAGCGCCCTGGGGGTTGTCTTTGCCGGAGACCTTTTTTCTTTCTTTGTCTTTTGGGAGATGCTTACCGTAGCTTCCATATTTCTTATCTGGGCCCGCAGGACAAAGGCAGCTCAAGGCGCAGGATACAGATATCTCCTGGTTCACGCAGCCGGAGGCCTGTGCCTTCTGGCAGGCATTGCCCTGTATGTGAATCAGACAGGCTCTATTGAGTTTGGGTATATCGGGCTGAATGGATTTGCCACCTTATTAATTTTCCTGGGTTTTGGCGTAAATTGCGCCTGGCCTTTTCTCCACCCATGGCTGACGGACGCTTATCCGGAGGCCACGATTACCGGGACCATATTCTTGAGCGCTTTTACCACAAAATGTGCTGTCTACGCCCTGGCCAGGGCCTTTCCGGGCACCGAGGCCCTTATCTGGATCGGAGCGATTATGACGGCGTTTCCTATCTTCTATGCGGTCATTGAAAACAACCTCAGGCGAGTTTTGTCCTACAGCTTGATCAACCAGGTAGGATTCATGGTATGCGGGATCGGCATTGGCACACAAATGGCCATAAATGGCGCTGTTTCCCACGCCGTGAACGATATCCTCTTCAAGGCCCTGCTGTTCATGTCCATGGGTGCGGTGATGTATCGTAATGATAATAAAATCAACTGCACCGCCTTGGGCGGACTGTACCGGACCATGCCGCTCACTTGTATCTTTTGTATAATTGGGGCCGCATCCATCTCGGCCGTTCCACTTTTCAGCGGTTTTGTCAGTAAGTCAATGGTTATGGATGCGGCTGCTACCGGTCATATGCAGATCATATATTTTATTCTTCTGTTTGCCTCAGTTGGTGTATTAGAGCATGCAGGTATCAAGATTCCGTTTTTTGCGTTTTTCGGCCATGATTCCGGGCTGAGACCCAAGGAGGCACCCCTCCACATGCTTCTTGCCATGGGCATCGCGGCATTTTTCTGCATCTTCAACGGGTCATTTCCCAGCTACTTGTATAGCCTGCTCCCATATCCGGTTGAGTATGTACCGTATACGATTCCGCATGTAGTAGGTCAGACCCAGCTCATTTTCTTTGCCGCCTTGGCCTTCATATTTCTCACGCTTTCCGGTATGTCTCCCGCCGAGATGAGGGCTGTCAATGTTGATGCTGACTGGTTTTACCGTAAGGGTGGCGGGCTTTTTTACCGTGTCATGGATATTAGCATGAACGGAATAAACAGAATTGCCGACAGGGTCATTGTGGGTGAGTTGACCGGATCTATCTGCCGTATATTCCAACGCTGGCCTGAGGTCCTCTGTCTTGGGGTTATGATTCCCCTATGGAGTGTCACCGGCACAAGAGGAAAAGACCTCCATGGTAAGATCGAAAGGACTCGATCGGCTTTGCAAACACACACCTCACCGATAGGGATCAGTGCGGCTATGGCTACGATCTTTTTAGTGTTAATTTACCTATTGATGTGATATAAATATAAAAATAATCATTGAACCCTGAACCCGTGAACGGTTACAAAACCATCAAAGATGCGGGCACGGAGAGGAGAAATAAATATTTGGCTTCTATAGAACATCTGAAAAGAATTCGACTCTTTGAAGATTTGACCGACGGCATGCTGGAAAAGATACTTCCCCTGGCTCAAGAGCAGTCGTTTGCGGAAAGGGAAATTATTTTCGAACCAGGTAGTGAGGCCTCCCATTTTTACTCACTGACCACAGGTAAGGCATTACTCCAGACAGAGCTTGCTCCAGCCCTAATTATTTCACTCGGGGCCATCAAGCCGGGATACTCATTCGGCTGGCCTGCCCTTCTTCCTGGGCCCGTCCATACCTCCCTTGCTGTTTGTATGGAACCAAGCGAAATCCTGGTCATGCCTGGAAACGAATTTAAGGCCCTTCTCGATCAAGACCACACCATGGGATTCCTGGTTATGCAAAAGACTGCCACGATCCTTGAGAACCGCTTGGAACGTCGTACAACACAGTTTGTCAAGGTAATAACTAAACACCCCGATATAGCAACGCTTTTGGGTCTGTAAGGGGAAGATGTATTTCCAGACGCTTTAGTCTTCATGTGAGCGAGGCTCAGAAGGCAGCCTGATGACAAAGGTTGTTCCTTTCCCAAGTTCAGAGTCTACACTTATGGTTCCGCCGTGTTCTTTGACTATCTTCTGGGTAATCAGCAGGCCGAGGCCCGTACCTCTTGACCCCTTGGTGCTGAATAGCGAACTAAAGATTTGCTTTCTTACGGCCTCATCCATACCACAACCATTGTCAGAGACCTGAAGAATAAACGCTTTATCACTTTCGCGCTTTGTAGTCACCCGTACCAGGTGTTCCTTGCCCTCTTCTTCATCAAATATAGCGGCATCAATGGCATTGGAAACCAGGTTAAGCAGACAATGATGAATTCCTTTGGGGTCTAAAGATACATCGCCTACAGTTGGATCAAGATCTCTAACAATCTCTACTCCGGATTCTTTTGCCTTGAGATCCATTAGCTTGCATACCTCTTCCGCAATTTTATTCGGGGAGCACTTTTCATATTCAGGCTCACGTTCCTTGGAGTAGTTGAGGAGATCCATAGCCAGGCCGGAGACCCTGTCAATATTCCTTCGCACCATGTCCCAGCCAATGCGAAGGCTATTCATATCCTCCTTCTTAAGTGCGTTGTCTACTATATAGACCCCTCCCTGCAGACCACCCAAGATGTTTTTGATACCGTGGGCAAGTCCGGCCGCAGTTTCTCCAGTGGCAGCCAATCTTTCGGATTTGATCAATTCCTGCTGTAACTGCTTGATTTCCCTCAGATCGTGGAGAAAACCCACACTGCCAATAACCTCACCATCTTGATACAGAACAATTCCCGAAAATTTAACCGGTATCTTGTCACCGTCTTTTCCCAAAACGAAGGTCTCTCGCCAAACATGCATTTCTTGTCTTTCTCGTTCTTTGCCATGCAGACCTTGCATGATTTCTTCGGCTGTCTCTGGTGGATAGAGACTCCTTATATCAATCTTCCCTATTACTTCATCCTTAGAATATCCAAATATTTTCTCATCCCCTCGATTAAAAATCATTATTTTTCCCTGCTTATCAGTGCCGACTATACCGTCGAGGGAACGCTGAATCAGATTGTCTTCAAACTCATACCTCTGCCTTATCTCCTCTGTGGCTTGCTTAACCTTATCTTCCAGATTGTCGGTATATTCCTTGAGCATCCTCCTTAAATGAAGCCTTTCCTTGGCCCGTTTTAGGGCAACTGTCAGGGCTTCGTCCACAATAGGCTTGGTGACAAAATCAGAGGCCTCAAGTTGCAGAGACTGGATAGCCACGTCCATATCGCCGTGCCCGGTAACCACTATCACCTCGGTTTCAGGACTTATTTCCTTAATCCTTTTCAATACCTCGATGCCATCCATGCCTGGCATCTTTACATCAGTTAAGACAATTGGGGGATCTTCTTTCTCAAAAATCTCCAGGCCGCTTTTGCCATCCTCTGCGGTCAGCACCTCGTAGCCATCAGCTCTCAGCGACATTCCAACAATCTTCCTTGCCGGCTCTTCATCATCAATAAGTAAAAGCTTCAATAGATTGCCCCTATTGTTAGAATATTATTTAAGCGTCTGGACATGGAAGAAATTTCAACAGAAATGTTGTACCAGTCCCTACCTCAGTCTTTACATCTACAGTTCCACCATAATCCTTGACAATTCCATAGCTGATGGACAGGCCTAATCCCGTTCCAATACCTACTTTTTTAGTGGTAAAGAATGGTTCAAATATCTTATCCAACACATGTTCGGGGATACCATTTCCTGTATCAGACACAGAAATTGCGGCCCGTCCTCTGTCTGAAAATGACTTTATTGTCACTTTACCACCTGATTCGCCTTTTTCCTCAATGGCTTGCCGGGCATTTACAACCAGGTTCAAAAGGACTTGCTCCAACTTATTACTATCTGCCATTATATGGGGTAGGTTATCATCCAGGTCCAAATCTATCTCTATATCACGTACCTTGAACTGTTGTCCCAATATCCCAAAAATATTTCTGATAGGCACATTCACATCAAGCTCTGCTGTCTTGACACCAATCCTTGAAAAGTCCCGCATATGATTGATGATTGCCGATGCCCTATCTACCTGACCAACGATTTCTTCAGTCACAGTTTTTAATTCTTCATCCTCAATCTTTTGGCCCTTTTTGATCATCTTTGACAGAAACGTAGCGCCCATTCTAATAACACTTAACGGTTGATTTAACTCGTGGGCTACGCCTGATGCCATCTCACCCAAGGTGGACATCTTACTGGCCTGGACTAACTGGGTCCTTTTTTCTAATTTCCTTATCTCTCTTTCAGAAATATCCAGTTTAGAGACCATATGTTTAAAGGAATCTGCCAACTGGACCGTCTCGTCACCCACATGGGTTTTATACACTTTGCATTCACGACACTCATCCAGCTTTTCTGGAAAGCTTCCTGATGGCTGGCCAAAACAGAGTGTTCCGTCCATGTACCAGCACATTGTCGTAGTATTTCCATAAGCAGGGCAGTCAGTTTTTGTGCATTTTTCTATCTCCCAGCATTTGACCTCTCTGCCAAAATCAAGGTCTGTTTTCCCACGGCTGATTTCATCGGATAATCGCGTAAGTTTGGAGAGTGGCCTGGTAACGAATTTGGATAAGAAAATGAATAAGAAAACACCCACAATTACGACGGAAGCCAGGCCCCAGGCAATCTCTCTATTCCTGACTTCTGCTATTCGCTTCTCTACCGGACCCCAGCTAATTCCTACGGTTAAAATCCCCAATATTTCATTTTCCTTTCCATGGCATTTATAGCAGGTTTTCTCATTCGGGATAGGCATGGCATGGAGAAGTATCTTTTCTCCCTCCTGCACCTCCAGGACCTTTGCCAGGAAACCGGTGTCTAATGCCTCTTCAGTAGCATGTGAATCATCAAGCCTTTTTACATTGGCCGGTAATCCACTGTATTTGATAGTGCCTGTAAGATCGCAAAGATTTACGACTCTCACATCCTTTAATTTATACAAGCTTTCCAGGATGGCCTGCGCGGCCTCCATGTCTCCGTCGAGCATGGGGTATTCAATACTTCTCATTACCGTGTCACTGATCTCATATGCCCGCTCCTCCTGCTTTCCAAAATGATACTTTATTCGCGTAACCATGTCATAGTAAGTAAGGATGCCAATTACTATGATTAAAAACGCACTCATACCTATTATTACCTTTTCCGTGACACTGGTTATGTGGAGCCTTACCCATAATCTATCCAAAAGAGGTGTCATTTTACCTGTTCCTCAGTCTCTCCTAAGCTCATACTAATGATGGCGTATAAGTGCGGTGGTTTAATACCCCGGATGCCTGTGCCCGCTGTGACAGCTTGTACATATATTCTTTGGAATGCTTAATGTCTTTTGATGTTCCAGCCTGGTCGGGGCCTTGAGATGTAAGCTGGCCGGACCATGGCAACTTTCACACTGTTTATTGACCATCCGCGGGGTTTTTTCCACGCTGACAAATCCTCCCGTTTTCCCAAAACCGGTCGTATGGCAAGGCAGACAGCCTGGGTCATGATCTTTTTTCCTCATCTGTATGACCCGAAAATTTCTTGAGTATTTCCAGGAAAGATAGCTATCCACATGCTCTGGATGGCATTCTTTGCACTTGTCCATTCCAACATAGGTGGCCTTCTCTTTTTCAGCACAAAGATATGGTGTGCTAAAAACAAAGAAATATAAAGCAAAAAGCCCGGTGGCCATGGTGATAGATAGTTTTTTCATTTTCATCTTCAAGCTCCTTTGACCGGATTCCAAATCGAAAATCCGGAAAAATAGAATTTTATCCTAGCGCGAAGCATGATGGATAAAATAGTGTTGGACCGAGTAGTGACCTGCGTCCGTTTTGCGAACCCTATTAATATGATATTAATATAATACTTGAGTTTTCGAAAAAGAGTTGAAGAACCAAGTAAGCAATTGGCACATTTATTGCTGTTAAACGTCCACCACGTCATTCCCGCGAAGGCGAGAATCCAGTAACTGTTACCCAGACTTATTGAGAAGTTACCAAAAATCATTCCAAATCCTTGTTTTTCTGACCAACTATTTTTCGAAAACTCAAGTATAAAAATTATTATATAGAAACCCGATCATCCGATCAAGTATGATTAGAACAATGATATTGTTTCCTGGTGCCTAAAGATCAGGTTATTTGAAGCAGAACGAGCCGGTGAAGTAAAAACCTGCATTATTGCCATTTTGTCTTTCAAAACGCAGCATTCTGTGCTATGTATTCGTTTAGATGAAGACATAGGCTTACCTGAGGGCTTTCTCAATAATTATAGGAGTGAGGAAGGAAATGGCTAAAAAGATACTTATCGTGGACGATGAGCCTGATATTATTACCTTTATCAGTGCAGTTCTTGAAGAAAACGGTTATTCAAGCATAAGTGCCAGTGATGGGATCGAAGGGCTTGAACTCTTGCGCAAGGAGAAGCCTGATCTGGTTTTGCTCGACCTCATGATGCCCAAAAAAAGTGGCATTGCCATGTTCCAGGAGTTGAGAAAGGATCCAGACATGAGCGATACTCCTGTGATTGTGCAAACCGGGGTCTCTGAGGTGACAGGGGTCGATTTTAGAAACTTCATGTTTAAACAACCGCTTCGTGATGAAAAGAAATTTGTCGAGAGCACGGGATTGACAAAATATACTATTCCAGACGGCTATATTGAAAAACCAATTGATCCCGTCGAGTTGATTGAAGCAGTTAAGAAAGCCTTAAAAGAAACATAGATAAAGATTGTAAGGTAGCTCCCGTTGTAAAGGCAGTTGACCACCAAAAACAAGTCAGTCTTCACAATTCAGGTCCATCTATAACTTCTCAATAGCTCAGGGTAAAATGTCTGGATTCCCGCCTTCGCGGGAATGACAGGCGCTCACACCCAATCGTCATTCCCGCGAAGGCGGGAATCCAGTGGATGAATTGCAAAATATGATTTGCCCGGACTTATTGAGAAGTTACTACAAATCTACAAACGGGTTTCTTGAATAATAGATTGAGACGACCTTAAAGGTCGTCTCAATCTATATTATTGATTAGTGTTCTTCTACCTCTTCCTCCCAGCCGGTTATCATGGTTATGATATGAGCCCAGAAGGTATGGCCCAGGGTAGCCAGATACATGTGGACAAAGAGAAAGGCAGCGAAACAGCAGGCTACCAGGAAATGTAACCCGATCACTATTTTTACCCCGCCTAGAAACACCATCCATTTTTGCGTAATCAGCAGAAGCAACAGACCGGACAACAGGATGATCGGTACAAGAGTCAGCATGATCATCAAATATGCCCCTTTCTGCATGGGGTTGAATTTGGCATCAGGCGTGGAGTGATGAGGGTTTGGTCCACCCTTGAAGTAGTTAAAGCCATAAAACACCATCTGTTTTATGATACCAGTCTTCAGGTCATACATGTTGGGGACATAGAGCTTTATCAGGCTCTTATCAATAAACACGTAATATACAAACCACAACAACCAATCGATGCATACAAAAATTCCGGTAAAATCATGAACCAGTACCGCTGCTCTATAGCTGCCAAATAGATTAAAATACTCAGGAAACCTGATCTGAGCCCCTGTAATGCACAGAGTTGTTATTCCAATGGCATGAATCCAATGCCATATCCTCACTGTAAGAGGGTTGAGGTAGATCATTTTTGGCTTTTCCATGATCAATGTTTCCTCCTATTTTTTTGAGTCAGAATTCTGAAAGTGCCATGGAGGCAGGCTGCGCCTAAACCACCGGCTATGATCAGCAGGCCCAAAATGCTGAGAATATCGTTTCTGGTGGAGCCCACCATGTAGAAGTCAGCAGTAGCAAAAAGAGGGTCGAGCACTGCTCCCTCTTCAACAGGGACCCTGCTGTACGTGCCATTTTGATTAGGGAAGGCTACATAACATGTCTGCATGGCTTTGGGTCCGGCAGCATGACAGAAAGAACAATCCCGGCGGTCTTCAAATATTCCATAACTGTGACTTGCTGTCTTTGTTGACAGCACCCCCCAAAGCCCTACACTCTTATATTTTGAGTTCAAATTAAACTCTTTGAGCTCTGCTGTTGTAATGGAGCCGTCACCATTACTATCTATGAGAGATTGAACTCCCTTGTCTCCGACTAATTGCGTGAGATCTTGGTAAGTTGCGAGGTCAATCTCACCTTCTTTATCTGGTTTGATATCCTTTCTTTTCTCGATATACATGGTGATGACAATGCCTTTTGAATCAGTATGGCAGCTTATGCACGTAGTTGCCTGCATATGGAGCTTGTTCCGGAGGAGCCATTCAGAGTGGCCGTCACCTTCATGACAAGTAAGACACTGTTTGTTTTTTTCAAAACCAGAGGTCTCCAGGTAGCTTATGACTGTATGAGGGCTGTGACAATCTGAGCAAGCCGCGTTTCCTGCATGGGGGCTATTCAAATACTCTTCAACGGCTTCTTCATGACACATACCACAACTTTCACCAGGAGACTTGAGCCCTTTGACCGCATGGGGATTGTGACAATCTATGCATTCCGCATTTCCAGCATGAAGGCCCTTTGATACCTCATCAATAGTATCTTCATGGCACATGTCACAGCTTTCTTTAGAGGGCTTAACCCCGTCGTCCGGGTGGCTATCGGTTACTGAATGGCAGGACCCGCAACCATCTTCTGCGTGTTTTGTGCCAGCGAACTGGGTGCCATCGATATATAGACGCACGTCCCCTTCATCAAAATTGGATGAATCGCCATGGCATTCCAGACAGTCATCGGTTTCCATGGCACTCGACGAGTTGATGCCGATGCCTGCCACCCACATCATGAAACCGAAAATACAGATTATAAGAAACTTTGCTTTGAGCACCATCCTTCCTCTCTTCCTCACCTATAGAACTTAGAAGTTCATGTGCGAGCATACTCTAATGTCCCTTGCTGAAACAGAAATTTCACACAGGACTTGAAATAGCTATGCACCCACGATAAGGGCGCAGATCCCAAGAAAAGTTCAGATATAGACACCGCTTTTGTCATTTCTGATATTATAGATCACAGGAACTAAGAAACGTACAATAAATAACTTGAACAAATTAACGTCTTTTTTGCCGTCTTCTTCGTTGCTCGTCGATCACATAACCCGTTATGCTCGCTCCTTGCGCCTTGAATACAACAAAAAATCCTGTTAATTTTTGTTCAACTTATTTCTCTCCCGTTCCTAAAAAAGCGGTAGTTAAAAAGAAAACCAATGCAAGAATTATTTTTTTGTGTTCTTTTAATGGCACGCCCCTCCTTCCCATTTTGCTGTTTATTTTAAAACGATTCTCATATTACACCCATGTGAAATTATAGTATTGTTATTCTAAAACTACTTTGTAACCTGCTTGGAAGAAATTGGCAATATCAGTCTGACCACCCAGGCAAATCTTTTTTGTTTTTTTATAGAGCATGAGATCAAATCATAAGGGAAATTCACCATAATCTCAATCGATTCTGTCTTATGTCCGAAGCATATTCCTATGCTTGACAAGGCTAAATGGCGTTGCTACTACCTATGTTGAGCGATTAACTGTTAGCCATTTGATTAGAGATACCATTAAGATTGGGGCACAATGAGATACTTCCTCGCCGTTTTCATGGCAATATCAACGATCATTATCTTTAATCCGGGAAAGGTTAGGGGTGGGAATAACACTGAAATACAAAAATATGTCGGTTCGGAAGCCTGTAAGCCCTGTCACCAAAAGGAATATGGGAGTTTCACCAAATATGCAAAGAAGAGCAGTTCGTTCGAGAGCATTCAAAGGGTGAAAAAGGGCCTTACCGGGGAAGAAATCAAAAAGTGTTATTTTTGCCATACAACAGGATTTGGCAAGCCGAACGGCTTTGTCAGTCTTGAAGAGACCCCTTACTTGAAAAACGCGGGCTGTGAAGTATGCCATGGCCCTGGTGAAATACATGTCAGGACGAAGCGCGCTCAGGATATCAAGGGGGATCTCACAACGAAAGATTGTGAGGAGTGTCACATATCAGAGAGGGTTAAGGCCTTCAGGTACAAGCCTTTGATTCACGGAGGTGCACATTAGCGACTCCGATAGGCACCGCATTGTTGAGGACAGGATGTTTGGTTTTATAAGAAAAAGTTTTGCAAACAAGATAATGGCTACTGTAATAATCAGCATAGCCCTGGTTATGACGGCTGAGATTGTCTTGAGAATATACTTTGGGACAAGAGACAGGATGGAGTTGGTGAAAGCTCATAATTTTGATGTGTCTGAATCGATCTATTCCGGCATAACATATCCAATGCATGTTGGAGATAGTGTGGCCGTCAAGGAGGTCTTGTCCGATGTCCGTAAGAAAATGGAAGACATCGAGGCATGGGTGTGCGATTTTGATCAAGAGATAACCTGGTCCACACACGAGGAAAGGGTAAAGACCATGGTTGCGGATTCTATTTCCGATGAGGAGGCACTGGCAGCCTTAACCAAGACGTTGAGTTCAGGAGTAGCACCGGAGAAGGCATTTGTAGCAGAACTTGTCGGAAGAAAGCTCCTTATTACCATCCAGCCCATCCTGAACTATAAAGACTGCCATCACTGCCATGGCGCTTCAAGGAAAGTTCTCGGTGGCCTGATAATAGGAACGGATGTTGAGCATACTTATGAAATGGTCGCTGCTGCCATGAACAGGACCATATTGATAAGTTTTATTGGAATATCAATAATTATAGCCATAATTTATATGATGATTACCAGATTCATTAGGCGCCCTGTGGAGGATCTGGCTGACAAGGCAAAGAGATTTGCAGAGGGCGGTACGTCTGTTTCAGTAGACGTAAGGTCAGAGGATGAAATAGGTGTACTGGGCAACGCATTTAACTATATGGTTCAAAGGGCATCTCAATTCAGCAAAAGACTTGAGAGTGAGGTTGCCAGAAAAACCGACCTGTTAGGCGAAAGGACCAATCTTATAGCACTATTGGAAAAAGCAAATATCCAACTTAGGGAACTTGACAAACTAAAATCCATGTTCTTGGCAAACATGTCTCATGAGCTAAGGACACCAATGAATTCTATTATCGGATATTCTGATTTACTAATAGATGGGGTTGATGGACCAATCAACGAAGAACAGGAAAAGAGCCTGGGCAGAATTTCTAATAATGCCAGGCACCTTCTACAATTGTTAAATGATCTTCTCGATCTCTCCAAGATAGAAGCAGGAAAAACCGAGTTAGAAGCAGAACAATTCAATCTAAAAGGACTCATTGATTCAGTAATTTCCATGTTTGAGGGAATGATAACCCAAAAGGGTCTTTCCCTTGATTTTGATATCGATGAGGATCTGCCTTTAGTCTATGGCGATAAGAATAAGATCAAGCATGTTTTGATGAACCTGCTGTCCAATGCGACCAAATTTACCGATGAGGGAGGCATAACCATCCGTGCCAGGATATCCGATCGCGGCATTCATCAACGTGGCGAGCCTCCTATATTTGCAGAGGTCTGTGTAGAGGATACAGGTATTGGGATAAATGATGAGGACCTTAGTAAGATTTTTGATAAGTTCGTGCAGGCTGACCTTTCTACTGTCCGCCAATATGAAGGGACCGGCCTGGGGCTCAGTATTGCGAGGGGGTTGATTGCATTGCACAACGGTATGATCTGGGCCACGAGCAAGTATGGCAAGGGAAGCCAATTCTATTTCACTATTCCTCTCAGAAAAGAGGTAGTCGAAACTATAACTAAGCCGATCATAGAATTACGAGTGGCTGATGACTTGGCTGAGCACTTCGGGGTGCCTGTCGAGACCTTTTTGAAGGACCCCGAATATGGCGGCAAACCGTTAAGGTGCCACGAATACATACATTGCGGACAGTCTGACTGTCCGGCCTATGAGAGTGAAGAAAGACGTTGCTGGCTCGTTCTTGGGACACATTGCGCAGGAATGAAAATCGGTGTCTATCCGGAGAAAGTTGATTTTTGCAAAGATTGTAAGGTCATACAGAAACTGGTGCTTGAGTCACAGGAGTCAAAAACCGTTGAGGCAAAGCCGTTGACTGTAGAGGACATTTCTCGAAAGACGGTCCTGGCAATAGATGACAATCCGGACGCCATTGATATCATCAGGAAATCCCTGGGAGAGGACTACAAAATAGTAGGTCTTCTCAGCGGGGAGAAGGCAGTTGAAAAGGCCATAGAGACGAGACCAGTAGCCATTACTCTGGATATCATGATGCCGAAAAAAGATGGATGGCAGGTGTTGCGGGAGCTGAAAAGTACGCCAGAGACCCAAAATATCCCGGTAATTGTCCTTTCAATTGTGGATAATAAAAAACTGGGATTCAGTCTGGGTGCCGCGGAATATATGGTAAAGCCGCTAGATAAGAATTTTTTGCTCAGAAAAATAAGAGATCTGGAAAAAATGGGCAAAATACAACGGGCACTTGTAGTAGATAGTGAAACAGATACAGTATCGCTGATCGAACATACCTTGCAAGACGTTGGGTGTCAGGTAAAGACAGCCTATAACAGCCAGGATGCGATCGAGTTGATAAAGGGTTTCATGCCTAACCTGATTATCCTCAATCTGACAATGCCCAAGGTGAATGGTTTTGATGTAATTGAGTACATTAAAACAGATAAAAATGTCAAGAAGGTCCCCCTTATTATTATTACGAAAAGGGACTTGAGCAAAAAGGAGAAAGACGCTCTGGACGGCAGGTTACGTGGCATATTAAACAAGGATGCACTCAAAGAAGATCTCTTACAAGAGCTCAAGCATAGAATTGATGAGATAAAAAGTGCCTGATAAACTAGGAGATGACATGAAAGAAACAGAGAAGGTTTCCGGGACAAAATTGCTGATAGTTGAGGATAACCAGGATAGCCGGGAACTGGTAATCAAGGTCTTAAGAAACCGGGATTATCAGCTAATTGAAGCTGTTGATGGAAAAGATGGCCTGGAAAAGGCGATTGCAGAACAGCCGGATATTATTCTTTTGGATATCTCGCTTCCGAAAATGGGAGGTTATGAGGTTGCGAAAACCCTGAGGCTTCGAGAGGAGTTTAAGCATACCTCGATAATTGCATTGACCGCACATGCAATGAAAGGGGATGAGGAAAAGGCTTTGCAGGCGGGATTCAGTGGATATATATCAAAGCCGATAAATGTCCGCGAGTTGCCGGAGCAGATAGAATACTACGTGAAAAAAACAAGATAGGTTATTCGGGTGGACAAAAATAAAATCCTGATCGTTGAGGATAACGTAGATACCGTAGACCTCTTGAGAAAGAGGCTCCGTGCTGACGGGTATGATACCGCTGAGGCATACGACGGCCAAGAAGGCCTCGACAGATTCGCTGAATACGAGCCGGATTTGGTTGTGCTGGACATTATGATGCCTAAAATGGATGGGCTTGAGGTATGCAAAAGACTCAAGGAAGATAAAAACACCCGACACATACCTGTCATCATCCTCACTGCCAAGGGCGACGTTGACAGCACTGTCAAAGGTCTTGATATCGGCGGGGATGATTATCTGGCGAAACCCTTTGATTATAAAGAGCTTGTTGCAAGAATACGATCATTGCTCAGCATAAAAGAAGAACGTAAGAAGTTGATGGAGGCGGAGAAGACAGAAGCATTAGAAAAGATGATGGATCAAGTAGCGCATGAGATAAGGAACCCTCTTGTTGCTATAGGAGGATTTGCGCGAAGGATCTGTGACTCCCTTTCTGAGAGTGATCCAAACAGAAAATATCTGGAATTAATTGTACAAAATGTTGAGACTCTGGAACATATGATAAAAAAGCTCATTGAGCTGAAGACCACTGTAATATCTTATAGAGAGCCAGCGGATATTAATAAAATTATTGCCAAATCGATTGAAAAATACAGATCTGCACTTGAAGAAAAACACATAGATATCAAAACCGAATTAATGAAGAATCTTCCTGATATTTCTGTTGATAGAGAACAGATTGAGGCAGCGTTTGCCCATCTTATTAAAAACGCAATTGAAGCAATGCGAAACACGACGCGCAGGCTAAATATCAGCAGCCGTGTCAGCGAGGGATATATCGAGATCAGGATATCCGATACAGGGGTCGGTATCCCAAAAGACAAACTCAAAAATGTTCTGGACCCTTTTTTTACTTCAAAGATCCACGCCGGACTCGGCCTTACTTATGCACTCAAAATTATTCAGGCCCACAGGGGCACGATCTCAGTGGAAAGCGAACCAGGCAAGGGATCTACCTTTACAATTAGATTGCCTGTGAAAAGAAGTGGTAAATGACTCTGATGATCTCGGCATCTTTCAGTAGAATTTCCATTACGTTAGCTCACCTTAAGGTAACTTCTTAATAACTCAGGATAAGATGTCGCAAAATGTAATTTACTCCCAACTTATTGAGAAGATACACTTTAAGCACTTTCTGAAAAACTAGAAAAATGAAGGATGTCCATGCTTTATTGAAAAACCAGCTCGGGCAGTATTTCGGTAGCCTGAAGTCCATTCCCAAAGAGTGGCAAGGTTTTATTGAAGCGGTCAACAATGCTTATTGGCAATCTGAAGTTGACCATACAGAGCGAAAGCAGGCAAAGCAGGAAATACAGAATCTCCAGCGCTACAACCGCGGATTAATTGAGACAAGCCTTGATCCTCTGGTAACTTTTGATCAGAAGGGGATTATTCTGGATGTTAACGGGGCCACAATTCGAGCTACTGGGAGAAGTCGGGAGGAATTAATCGGGACCCCATTTGCTGATTATTTCACAGATTCGGAGAAGGCTTATAAGGGGGCGATGTTGGTTTTTGAGACCGGTGAGGTTCGGGATTACGAGCTGGTCATGAGGGCCAAAGATGGAACAGAGACCATTGTTGCCTACAATGCCTCGCTTTATAGAGATCAGACCGGACAGGTAATGGGTGCCTTTGCCGCTGCCCGTGATATCACTAGCCTGAAACGTTCTGAGGCGGAAGTACGACGGGAAAGAGATAGAGTGAAAGAAAGTATGCTGAAAAAAATCAGCTTGTTAAACGAGAGGGCAAAACTAATAGCGCAATTAGGAGAAGCAAATATCCAACTTAGAGAACTTGACAGGCTTAAATCAGCATTTTTGGCGAATATATCTCATGAACTTAGGACACCGATGAATTCTATTATCGGATACTCAGATTTGTTATTAGACGGAGTTGACGGAGTAATCAACGAGGAACAGGAAAAGAGTCTAGGCAAAATCACCGATAATGCAAAACACCTTTTACAATTGATAAATAATCTTCTCGATCTTTCCAAGATAGAATCAGGGAAAATTGAGATAGAAGCAGTTCAGTTCAACCTCAAAGGACTTATTGATTCAGTAGTTTCCTTTTTTAAGGGGATGATAACCAAAAAAGGGCTAACTCTTGATTTTGATATTGAAAAGAATCTGCCTTTGGTCTGTGGCGATGAGGATAAGATCAAGCATGTTTTAATAAATCTGTTAAACAATGCGATCAAGTTTACCCATGAGGGAGGTATAACCATTAGTGCCAAGATATCCGATCGCGGTATTCAGCCTGGCGAGTCGCCCATATTTGCAGGGGTCTGTGTAGAGGATACAGGCATCGGGATTAAGGATGAAGATCTTGATAAAATTTTTGACAAGTTCATTCAGGCTGACATATCTGCTTCGCGCCGATATGAAGGGACCGGCCTTGGGCTCAGTATTGCGAGAGGGCTGATCGCATTGCACAATGGTATGATCTGGGCCACGAGTGAGTATGGCAAGGGAAGTCAATTCTATTTCACTATTCCGCTAAAAAAAGAGACGCTGAAGAATCCGGATAAGCCGGTCATGGAATTAGGAATTGCGCATCCCCACATAGGATAAATATGGTGCCGAAGGGGGGATTCGAACCCCCATGGGTTTTGCCCACCACCCCCTCAAGATGGCGTGTCTACCTATTCCACCACTTCGGCAAAAAACTATTTGTAAGCGCTCACAGTTCGGTCTTTTCATCCAGGCCTTGCACGGGTTTCTCAACCCCTGTTACTGGTGCAGGAGTAGCTTCAGGAATTACAGCAGGTTCAACTGGTTCGGTAGTAACAGGACTGGTAGTTACCTCCACGTCCTGCATTATTGAGTCCTCCACCCTGTGAGCTGACAAATAGGTGAGAATAAGGGCCAAAACCATAAAAAGCACTGCTAGTCCTGAAGTGAGTTTGTGCAGAAAAGAGGCTGGTCCCGCGCTGCCGAAAATGGTATCACTTGACCCGAATACAGCTCCGATCTCAGCTCCTTTGCCTTGCTGGAGCAAGACAGTAAGAACTAAGAGGACACATACAATAACGTAAACTACTATTAAGATAGAGTACAAAACATATCCTTTAAGTTGCTTCCTTAATTAACTATTGCCTGAACGAAAACCCCAAATTTTATTTTCTCAATTTAGGTCAAAAACCATCAACATATTGGGGGTTATTCCCTTTTTTAAATTCAAAATTTAGAATTTAGAATTCAAAACTGTGTCTGGACGGTCTTTTCGTTCAGACACTAACGAATATGACAACTCACAATTTGACCAAAACTCCCAGGCTTGAGAGATGCACCGCCAACAAGAGCTCCGTCTACATCGGGGAGCGCCATTAATTCATTAACATTTTCAGGTTTAACCGAGCCACCATACAATATTCGAATTTGCCCTGCAATACCGGAATCGAAACGATCGGTAAGCCATGACCGGATATTGATGTGGGCATCCTGTGCCTGATTCGGTGTAGCTGTCTTACCCGTGCCGATTGCCCATACAGGTTCATAGGCAACTACTACTTTGTCTGCTTCTCGGTTACCTACCTCTGAGAAGCCAGATGATAACTGTTTTTCAAGTATCTCATGCGTAAGCCCGGCTTCTCTTTCCTCCAATTTTTCTCCGATACATAGGATTGGAAGTAAATCATTTTCCAGGGCAGACTTGAGCTTTAAGGAAATAAGGCTATTTTTTTCTCCAAAAATGTGTCTGCGCTCTGAATGCCCAAGGATTACCCACTTGACTCCGAATTCCTTGAGCATGATAGATGATATTTCACCAGTGAAGCCGCCCTTTTGCTCAAAGTACATGTTCTGAGCTGCAAGGGACACAAGTTTACTTTCCTTAATGATTTCACCGGCTGCTGAAAGGGCAGTAAACGGAGGCGCAATTACTATCTCTCTTTCCGTCAAGTAATTCACCAGGGGCAAAAAAACTTTAAGGAAATCACGGGTCTCGGCCACGGTTTTATACATCTTCCAGTTAGCTGCTAAAACAGGTCTTCTCTTTGAAGAATTCATTTTTTGCTACACTCCTCAAGTGCCGTTATGCCCGGCAGTTTTTTTCCTTCTAAAAGCTTGAGAAACGCCCCACCACCTGTGGACATGTAAGATATGTTTTCTACTTCACCGGCCCTGTGGATGGCCAGATCAGTATCTCCTCCGCCTACAATGCTGAGGGCCTGACTGCTGCCGACTGCGTGCGCCAGGGCCATTGTACCCCGGCTGAAGGGATCGAACTCAAAGGCCCCCATCGGGCCATTCCACACTATGGTTTTGGCATTGTAAAGGGCTTCACTGAAAAGGTCTGACGTTGCAGGCCCTATGTCCAATGCCATCCAATCATCAGGAATTTCCTGGGTTGGGACGATCCTGGTTTCGGCGTTTGTGCCAAGATCCTGTGCTATGACGCAGTCAACAGGAAGGTAGAATTTAATGCCTTTATCTTTTGCCTGATCAATTAATGCCCTAGCCGTGTCTACCAGCTCTTTTTCAGTAAGGGATTTTCCTATATCAATGCCCTGCGCTGTCAGAAACGTATTGGCTATTGCCCCGCCGACTATCAGCTTATCCACCCGGTTCAGTATGTTTTTAACGGCCTCCAGCTTGCCGGATATCTTGGCCCCACCCAGGATGGCCACCAGGGACCTGGCAGGTTTTTCCATGGCCTTTTTGAAGTATAAAAGTTCCTGCTTTATAAGTAAACCGGCTGCGCACTCTTTAACCAGGCCGGGTACTCCGGTCACTGAGGCATGTGTCCGGTGTGATACCGCAAAGGCATCATTTATATATATATCGGCTATTTTTGCCAGGGCTCCTGCAAAACCAGGGTCGTTTTTTGTTTCTCCTTGATGATATCTGAGGTTTTCAAGTAGTAGCACTTCTCCATCTGACATGGAGTTGACCTGGTTCTCCACTTCATCTCCAATGCAGTCCGGGGCCAGAGATACCTCCCTGCCTATCAGCTCTCCAAGACGCTTTGCTACCGGTCTCAGGCTGAATTTTTCTACTCTCTGTCCCTTCGGGCGGCCAAGATGCGAACAGAGTATCAGTCGTGCTCCATCCTCCATGGCGTGTCGTATGCTTGGCAAGGCCGCCCTGATGCGGTTGTCGTCTGTGATATTGCCGGAATCGTCCAGGGGGATATTGAAGTCCGTCCTCATCAGGACTCTTTGGCCTTTCAGTGAAATTTCATCTATGTATTTGATCATGACCGTATCTCTCTTTGCAAAACCCTAACTCCGACCTTAGCTCTTGTAATTTTTAGACAAGAGACATCTCTTCCTCTATTTGCGTGGCATGCTTACCCATATATATCGAGCCATTTCTGCCGTCAATACTCAGGAATTCACCGGAACGAATAATGCTGTCGTTTAATCGTGCAAAACCCAGATTTTCAAAGACCTGCAGTTGCTTGCAGCCCACAATGCAGTTTTTGTCCAGACGAAATGCAATAATGGCTGCATGGGATGTCTGCCCTCCCTTTGCTGTGAGCAGGCCATCTGTTAAAGTAATTTCCTTGATATCGTCCGGGACCGTGTCTGACCGGATCAGGATCAATGGGGTTTTGGGTTCCTTCTCGCGAAAGGTTTTAATCTCAGAAAGGGTAAACACGGCCTTTCCTGTTACGGCCCCTCCACTTACCCCAATGCCTCTGCCCCGGTAGCTGGCCTCTAATTCTGCTGAATGTACAAAAACCTGAACGATGTGTCGCCTTTTGGTGGTCATGTTTCGGCTCTGGAGTATGAAAAGCTGGTTGCTCTCCGGGCCTTCAAAGGTAAATTCTATTTCTTGTGGGTCCCATCTTTTTTCGTAGATGAGCTTTTTGGTAATGGATAGCAAGTTATTATAAATCTCAGGAAAGTTTTTTTCCAGAGTCATTTCGGAATCAAGCCCCAGGGCTTTTTCCTGTTTTATTGAAATCGGATATGTAGTGACCAGACCGCTTACGATGTCATCCCCCTGGTTGCCGGTGGTGAAGTCGCCACACAGGCTGATATTGTCTATATGGTCAGTATGGATTGGCGTAAAGGCCACGCCGGTACCCGATGTCTCGGCAAGGTTTCCATAAGCCATGGCCTGCAGTATCACAGCCGTGCCCCAGTAATCGGACATTTCCATTATTTCCCTGTAGTTCTTTGCTCTTTCAGACTCCCAGGATGTAAGAATCAGTTGTATGGCCACAAGGAGTTGCTCAAAAGGTTCCACCTCTAGCTCCAGACCGTGGTCCAGCGTGGCTTGACGGTAAGCCAAGGCCAATTCTTTCATCTGGTCTCCAGTAAACTCCCTTTTCTGCTTTACTCCATACCGGCGTTTGTGATTACTAATGAGCTCGGTGAACATCTCACGGTCCAGATCAAAGGCCATGGCCCATGATTGGACAAACCTGCGGTAGTTGTCCCAGGCAAACCAGTCATTACCGGTTTTTTTAGCCAGGCCTTCTATGATTTCAAAATTACTGCCCACATTAATAATTGTTGACATCATCCCCGGCATGGAAATGGCCGCTCCGCTCCTTACAGATAGGAGCAAGGGATTTGACGGGTTGCCAAACCTGAGCCCGGTTTGATGCTCTATCTCACCAATGGCTTTCTGAAGCTGTAATCTGAATTCTCTATACACACTGGGCAGTTTCCGGATAATCGGGTAGCACCTGAAGACCTCGGTTGTGACTATTACTCCTGGTGGAACAGGCATACCATTCTGTGCCAGGAGCACCAGGTTAAAGCCCTTGTTCCCCAGGTGTATGAGGTTTTCTGTCTGTTCTTTCGGACTGTGTATGGTACACAATATTTGATTCGGATCATAGCTCAATAGTAAGTCAAGGTCTTTGTGATCCAGTCTCTCTTTTTGCTCTCCAAGCACCTGGTATACCCTGGCTATAAAGTTGTCCAGGTACTGTAGACCAAAGGTGCCGGAGATAAGGTCTCTCAGGAACCATTCTGTTATCTGATGAATGAGTTGGGTCTCGTTTTCAGCCTCTTTTATAGCGGTCTTGTATTTTGTTAGAAGGTTGTGTCTGCCCAACTGGCGAATAATAAGAGAGATATTGTCCTGATGGGGACTTATGTAATAGACATGGATAATGTCTTTAACCCCCTCAGACAGCCCTCTCACTACATCCAGGTACTGGGAAAAGGCAAATCGCCGGACCTCAAGAGATTTTTCCAGCAATCCGAGATAAGTGGCGAACTTCCTGGAATACACTCCACCTAACTGTACTGCTCTCCAAAAGAGGCGGAGGTACCTCAGGATGCGCACAAAAATAGATCTTGAGATAAAGGTTGAATCTATCTCAGCTATCAATTGTTCGAAATAAATATTGGCCAGGTTCTCCAGGCGGAAACTGAGGCTGAGGGCGTCAAACTTGCGCTCATGGTAACGGCCGTACATTGAAGGAATATCCACTGTTATATGCCGCTTGTGGTATATGTCCTCCCTGATTTCAAACTGCTCCTTGCTCAGTATAATGCTCTTAAGGACATCAAGCTGGTCCAGGATTACCTCAAGACACCGCTCCGGATCGTCGTCCACATCCAGGACTTCAAGTACCCTGTCCAGTCCCTCAAAACCCAGATTTTTGGCTTCCTCCAGATGATGACGGATTTCCTGGGTACCGAGCTTATATTTTTGGGCCTCAAGCCTGTACATCCGGATAAGAAGTTCAATACGTCTTCTCTCTTGATGGGGAATATCCTGTACTTGACACAGTATTTGTGAGAGCCTGTCCTCTTCCAAATTTAGCAGGCTATCTACACTATGGGTAAATCGTTTAAGATCCAGCACATCTGCCAGGTGTTGTATGAGTCTGTGGACATGATCCACGTGAGGGCCATGGTCAGGAACCTGCTCCAGGATTTCAGGGGGCAGGAAGGGGGCCAGCCCTTGCTTTTGCCTGCTGAACCAGAAGCACAGAATGGCCTCAATAAAATCGACAATGCGGTTGTTGCTCTCAACATGGCTCTGTTTTCTCAGGAAATGAATAAGGATATCCTTGCGAAGAGATATCTCATCAAGCTCTGTTGACACATCCCTCAGGAGATCCTCTGCTCCTATTTCATTGAAGTAAACCGGCAGGATCTTGGCCAACTGTTTGACGAGATTGTAATTCGGCTCTATGTCACAGTTCAATAATCTGCTGACGTCTTTCTGAAACAGGTCTGTATCCCGGATACATGTGCCTGCCAGTTTAAGATTTATTATAAGGGCTGACAACAGGATACCGCAGACACTGGTTTTTTGTTCTACAAATTTTAGCCAGACACGAATATTCTGCAGATGAGCAGGATCGCTCAAGATATGCCATTCGGCATCTACGCCCTTAATCCCCGGGGGTTTGAAGCCAAACTGGACTACCTGATTGAAGAAAAGCTTTATAAGCCTTGTGTCGTCCTTGCGGATGATCTCTGAACCCAGGGCCTCGATGCACTGAAGTGCAGTCCTTGGGAAATTGCCTACTTGCTGCTTTAGCAGCGCAAAGCTTCTGGAAAGGATTTCTTGAAGCTGCTCCAGGTCTGCAGTGCGTATAAGATACAAAAGGCTGCGGTTGATCTGTCGAAGGATTTCCTCGTGGATCGTGGACAGACCCTCTATTTCAATAAGATGGAATGGCAGCAGAAGGTATAATCCGGCATCTTGATTGCGGGAAGCCTGCTCTTTTGATGATACGGGCTGGATTTGACACGACAGACGGCCTAGGTCCTGGACAATCTTTCTGTACTGATTCACTATATCCAGATAGCCTGGGCGCCTGGCCAGTTCCAGGACGTCTTTTTCCTTGAGAGGCGCTTTCCTTTCGATTTCCAGGTTTTCCAGAGAGAATTTGAGCTGTTTATGGGAGACCGGCTCGATAAGTCCCAGCGTCTTTTTCAGGTCTTCAGAGGCCAGTTCCATAGGGAATTGTTCAATGGCGCTATTTAGCCAGTTAACAGGGTCTTCCTGCTCAAGCCAGTACTGAGAGGTGGCTTTCCGAACTTCAACAAGAAGTCTTCCCGCTTCATCCCACAATCCCGGAGAGATTTTTTGCCCCTCCAGGCGATTGGAAAGATTCTGTATCAGGCGTGATACAGGGTGATAGCTCCTGGCAACAGCCTTAATCACAGGCGCATTGGATTCTTTAAGCCTGTGAAAGGCATGTTCAATATCAGGCAGTATTGTCAGAAGCTTTTCATTGTCTACTTTTTGAACGATTTTTTCCAGAAAGGCCAGGAGTCCGTTTACGGCTTCGGTCTTCTGGTTATTCTCAGGGGTCTGGAAAATGACATCAGAGAAAGTGTCCAAAAGTACTCTGATGGCTTCAGGTCCCTGAGACGAGCGGCTGTAAGTAGCAAGATTCTTTAGGGCAAATGACCTTAGATCTCCAATTACGATTTCCCAGTTGCGAAATGGATGGTGCAGCTCGAAGAGGAGGCTATCAACAGCCTTAATTATGCCCTGATAATCCTTGACTGCGTCCCGGAGGACCTGGTAGCGGGAGTCATACTTTACTTCCCGGACGGCTGTGGCCTCGAGATTTACACGGAGGGCTTCTGATGCTATCATGTCTGTAGTTATTGATTCCTCTAAAGGGCCTTGTGAGCATTCATGTGAAGGATCAGATCCAATATCCTGTTGGAGTACCCCCATTCATTGTCATACCATGACATGACCTTGATCAACTTGTCCCCAATAACTTTGGTGCATCCGCCGTCCACAATAGAGGATCTTGGGTCTCCCATGAAATCAGTGGAGACCAGGGGTTTGTCTGTGTATCCAAGGAAGCGGTTGGTAGCCGCCTTAATGGTCTCGTTTATTTCGGCTACTGTGGCACGTTTTTCCACCAGGACCACAAGATCCACTATGGAGACGTCAGGGATGGGCACGCGGACTGCCAGGCCGTCAAATTTGCCGACAAGCTCAGGAATGACTTTGCTTACTGCTGCTGCGGCACCGGTCTTGGTGGGGATCATATTAACAGCGGCGGCCCTGGCCCGCCTGAGGTCGCTGTGGGGAAAATCAAGCAATCTCTGATCGTTAGTATAGGCGTGTACAGTGGTAATCAGCCCGGAAACTATACCAAATCTGTCCAGTATTACTTTGGCCATTGGGGCGAGACAGTTGGTGGTGCAGGAGGCATTAGATACGATGTGGTGATTGGCTGGATCGTAGTCGTCTTCATTGACCCCCATCACAATCGTGACGTCTTCATGCTTTGCGGGGGCTGTGATTACGACTTTTTGCGCTCCGGCCTCCAGATGCCCGCGTGCAAGATCCGCATCACTGAACCGTCCGGTAGCTTCGATTACATATTCCACACCCATTTCCTGCCATGGCAACTGGGACGGTTCCTTGATGGCTGTTATCCGTATATCTTTGCCGTCCACAATTATTCCCTGATCTGTGTCCTTCACATCGAGAGGGAATGTTCTCATTACAGAATCATACTTTAACATGTGAGCCAGCGTATAGGTGTTTGTCAGGTCATTTATGGCCTCAATTTCAATGGCTTCAAATTCTTTATATTGTTTAGAAGCCCTGAAAATGCTCCTTCCGATGCGTCCGAAACCGTTGATGCCGACCTTAATAGTCATGTCTAAACCTCCTAGCAGCTAATATTCAGGATTAATTATATTGATTGGGCCTTGATCATTGTTCAGGCCAATACGATGTTAAGCCGCAGAATATCGAACAAGGAATTTCGAATCATGAAGGATTTTTAAAGCCATTTCCTTCGACAGTTATAATTCCTTGTTCGATATTCGATATTTAAATGTCATTTCGAATGGCCCAAATGAAGATCAAGACCATTGATTACTTTTTCAGGATTGCAGTAGCCTGATTAATGCTTTTTCTACTATAATCTACTACTTCATCTGCCAATTCATGCAGGGTCTGATTTTTATTCCTGCATTGGCACAATTTGATCAACATAGGAAGATTTACTCCTGTTATGACCTCGACTTTGTTGTCCTCCAGGAAGGCAAGGGTCATGTTGGCCGGAGTTCCACCGAACATGTCTGTAAGTATCAGTACACCGTCACCAGTATCTACTTCCTTAATAGCCTTGCGGATGTCGGACTGTAATTTATCTATAGGCCTTGACGGATCTATAGAAAGGGCAATCATCTGTTCGGCCTTGCCCACAATGAAAACCGTCGTTAATAACAGCTCATCAGCAAGACGGCCGTGGGATGTCAAAACCACACCTACCATATATTTATCCCTCCAGTTCCAGGTCTCTGTGTGTAACGATAACCTCCTCATCAATCCCTGTAAATAGTTCTTTTAGATGCTCTACAATGGCAACACTTCTGTGTCGACCTCCTGTGCATCCTACAGCAATAACAAGATAAGATTTACCTTCATTTCTGTATTCCGGCACAAGGAATTTCAAAAGGCCTTCGGCGTGTTTAAGAAATTCAATAGTGTTTTTTTTCTCCAAGACATAGGTTCGGACTTCCTGGTCGCAGCCGCTTAAGGGGCGCAGCTCCGGCTCGAAGTATGGATTTGGCAAGAACCTGACATCCAGGACCAGGTTGGCATCGGCAGGGACCCCATACTTAAAGCCGAATGACAGTATGTGTATCACAAGTTGATCCAGACGCTTTCTGGGGGAGTAAAGCCTGACAATACCCTGCCTTAGCTGATGAACATTGAAATCTGAGGTATCAAATAATTTGTCGGCACATTCCCTCAGCCCCATCAGATGTTCCCTCTCAACATGTATTCCTTCAAGGATATTGCCCTTGGGCTTCAAGGGATGCCTGCGGCGAGTTTGGCTGAATCTTCGTACCAATACCTCATCCTTTGCATCGAGAAACAGAATTTCGAGATGAAAGCCTTTTTCTTTAATCTGTGTAAAGATAGACTGGTATTGATCAAGGAAACTCTCTTCTCGCATATCCATCACAAGGGCTACACGGGTGGGCATTGTGGACACATTTTCAGTAAGGGAGAGGAACTCCGGCAAGAGGGCTATCGGAAGATTGTCCACACAGTAATAGTCCATATCTTCAAAGGCTTTGAGTGCATTACTCTTACCGGATCCGGACATGCCGGTTATAATTACTGTTTGGACCAGTTTGATCGGCTCATCTTTTTGAAACGGGGCTTGTGGGGATTTGTCAGTCACTTCTCGTTCTTTGTGTAAAACGCTGTAGGTCTGAGGAACTGTCCGCAAATAAGCTGGACAGTTCCTCAGACCTGACCATCTATTTCTTCTATTACTTTTTGAATGGCACATGCATCCGGCGCTTCCATAATTCGCTTATGCACTTCCTGGGTCTTTAACACCCTTGAAACTTGGGCTAATAGTTTGAGATACTGGGTTGCCGAGTTGTCAGGTGCAAGCAAAAGAAACATTATGTGAACCGGACGGTTATCCATTGCATCAAAAGGGATACCCACTGGGCTCCGGCCGACTAATATGAGCATATGGTCCAGTTCTGGGAGTTTTCCGTGTGGAATTGCCACTCCCCCCCCAATACCTGTACTGCCCAGTTGTTCACGTTCATTGAGGACAGATAATACAGCATCCTTGTCCAGGGCGGGCTCTATTTCTGCTACCCTTTTAGCCAGACTGGCCAGCGCCTCTTCTTTGGATTTGGTATTAAGATCGGGGATGATACATCCGTTGCAAAGAAAATCGAGTATCTTCACTGTCATTACGGTTCGACTAACCCCAAGGTCCCATCCATAAGCCAGTAAAGGACGTTTATTTCGTTGGTCTCAGCGTTGGTGAACATCATAAAGTTTTGATTAAGTGACTGGAACTGAGCCGCTGCTTCCTCAACAACCATGGGTTTGGCATCCATTTTTTTTGTGGTGATTATACCCAGGTCCTCTTTTTCTGTTTCGGGAGACGGTGATATGTCTAAAAGGGCCGGTTTGGCTATTGGGCCGGATCCTCTCTTGCTGCGGATTTTTTCTTTATATCGCTTTAACTGCTTATAGATTTTGTCAGATACCAGATCTATAGCCGTCCGCATTTCATTCTGTTCTTCCTTGGCTGCTGCCCTTACGCCATCTCCTGAAAGCACAACCTCTGCTGTCTGCCTGAATTTCTCCACTGACAAAACGACATTTACATCCATGGGACCATCGGCATATTTTTTGAGTTTTTGGAGTCTGTTTTTAGCATATTCGCGCAGTACATCCGAAGGATCCAGGCGCCTAAAAGTCACATTGATTTGCATATAATACCTCCAAATGGGGATTTATAGATTACAATTTATTGCAGGTCGCTTGCGACGGCTGGAGGGCAAAATACCCATCAAATCCCTATATTTTGCCACAGTTCGTCTTGCAATACGTATATGGTCCTTGGCCAATATTTCCACAATCTGCTTGTCACTGTATGGTTGAATCGGGTCCTCTACCTGGATCATCTGACGAATCTGTTCTTTTACGCTATAAGATGCCACATCAGAGCCGTCATCCCGGCCCAGGCTCGCACTGAAAAAAAACTTTAGCTCAAAAATACCCTGTGGTGTGTGGACATATTTATTTGTGGTTACTCTGCTTATGGTGGATTCGTGCATCTCGATGTCATCTGCCACTGTTCTGAGTATTAAAGGCTTGAGATAGGTTATTCCTTTGTCCAGGAACTCCCTCTGGAACTTTACAATACTCTTCGTGACTCTGTAGATAGTTTTTTGGCGCTGTTGGATGCTGCGAATCAGCCATAGGGCAGACTTGAGCTTGCCCTGTATGAAGTCCTTGGCAGAGGAACCGGCAATTCCGTTTTTAATGGCATCGCGATAAAAAGAGCTTATTCTCAGTCTCGGCATACCTTCGTCATTCAAGGAAACTACATACTCATCGTCTACTTTACAAACATAAATGTCAGGAACAATGTATTGGATTTCCTCATTGCTGAATGATCGCCCAGGACAGGGTTCCAAGTTGGTTATTATCTCAATTGCCCGGGCTATTTCCTCCAATGACTGCCCGGTAGCTTTGGCCATAGCTTGATAATTGTGTCGTTCAATATAGTTAAGGTGCTCACTTACCAGTTCCAAGACCAGCGGGTCATTGATACCCAGATAATCCATCTGAACCAATAAGCATTCTTTAAGATCCCGGGCTGCTACACCAACAGGGTCGAAAAACTGGATTTTTTTTAGCACATCCTCTACTTGTTGCGGAGCACACCCCACTTCTTCAGCTATTTCCTCAATTGTAGTCTTGAGATAGCCGTTTCGGTCAAGATTGCCGATAATGAGACAGGCATTCTGACGCTCTAAGTCATTGGAGTGTGCCATCTGAAGTTGCCACGTCAGATGTTCACTCAAATTTGTGGTGCGAGTGGAGAGATTGTCATAGTTTGGGGCTTCCTTTTTTTCAAAGGAATATGCAGGAAGCGAGGACCTGTTATCTTCGTCCCAAAAATCTTTCCAATTTATATCTTGAATTGCATTGTCTTCCCAGGGAATTTTTTCAAGTTCAGAGGAAGCCAGAGTTGGAGGTGGGGTCTCGTACGAGTCGGATTCTTCTTGCAGAGAGTTGCTGAAATCAGTATCATTTGAAGATGAAGCTGCTTCCGATTCAGATTCCTCCAAGACCGGATTAATTTCTAATTCCTGGTCAATCGTTTCGATTAGTTCAACCTGGGAGAGCTGAAGCAGTTTAATAGCTTGCTGTAACTGGGGGGTCATTACCAGTTGCTGTGTCAGCTTAAGTTGCTGTCGAAATTCTAGGGCCATAAAAAATTAGATAAACCATAACCGGCTTACAGTTTAAAGTTTTCTCCCAAATATATTCTCCGTGCCAGATCGCTTGAGGCGATGTGTTCAGGAGTACCCTCTTCGTTAATAACTCCTAAATTAACAATATAGGCCCAATCACATACAGTCAAGGTTTCGCGAACGTTGTGGTCTGAAATGAAGACTCCTATTCCCCTGGCCTTCAAGTCCCGTATTATCTTTTGCAGGTCGGAGACAGCTAGGGGATCAACGCCTGCAAAGGGTTCGTCAAGCAGAATAAACGAGGGGTCGGTAGCAAGTGCCCGCATAACTTCCACACGTCTCCGTTCTCCTCCAGAAAGCGACTGTGCCTGTTGATCCGCGAGGGCGGAGAGTCCCATGTCATCTAAGAGTTCAAGGGTCTTGCTTTCTATTTCCTGGCGAGAGAGCCCCTTTATTTCCAATACAAGGCGGATGTTATCAGCAACTGACAGTTTCCTGAATACCGATGGCTCTTGAGGTAAATAGGTTATGCCTTTACGAGCCCGTTTGTGCATAGGTAAATCGGTTATATCTTCCCCATCAAACGAAACTTTCCCTTCGTCGGGTCTGATGAGGCCGGCGATCATATAGAATATAGTGGTTTTGCCGGCACCATTTGGGCCCAGCAGACCTACTATGCTATGGTCTGATAACTCAAGGCTTACGCCATTGACCGCCGGCCGGCCACGAAAACGCTTTACCAGTTTTTCTACGTTCAATTTGCTCATAGATAACCTGAGAGGTGATTATTCATTTGGATAGACAACCGCCCTAACCTTTGTTTCACTGCTTCCTTTAACTACACTTCGATCTTCATTAATAAAAAAGATAATCCGTTCTCCACTCACACGGTTAAGGCCCTCCGAAACTTGGGCCCTACCTGTAATAGTTATTTTTTCAGCAGGTTTATCGTAGATAGCCTGTTTTCCTGTACCGACCCGCTCACCCTGGATTATACGTACATGACCTGTGGCCACGATTTTTTTAACAGTCTTTTTTGTTTCTCCCCCCTGTTTTCTTTTTTCATAAAAGACCTCGAGTTTGTCAGAATATATTGTAAGATCACCTCTGGTGGCCTTCACATGCCCGGTGAACACCACGATACCGGATTTATCCATCGACTCCATCAGGTCACTCTCTATATTTATTGGGAGTTTGCCCCCACTTGTCGTACCGGCAGGTGGAGTATCCGGGGTGTCCAACTGGGCCATAGCCATCGAGCATTGAAAATGCATAAAAATAAGGATACAAAACCAGATAGCTGAATTTCTAACCTTGCTCATTTGCTGGCGTACACAAAAAATTTGAAACTTCATTATGATTCCTCATAGGCGTTCAAGGGTTCAGGGTTACATTCCCCTTAAGGTTCCAGCTCGCCGTTTTCCGGCAGGACAGTCGTCTGTCTCTTTACTGTGAGTTTACCCTTTTGAAGATCGTACTCAAGCCCTTCGCCCTTCATTTCTAGTCTGTCTCCTTTGATAAGTACTTTGTCCTTGGTCCAGATAAGTCTTTTTTTCTGACTGAAGCACATAGTTTCTGAAAAGAGCGTAGAGCCATCTTCAGAGTGTATTTTTACATCGCCATTTAGTGACATTTCATCATTACCGATTCTGTACACGCCTGAATCAGCAGTGACAATAGCATGACCTCCTCCAGTAGGGAAAAACTTTATTTTTATCCTTTCCAGGTCCATGATGTTTTTGTCCTCATAAAGTTGGGCTACATTTGCCTTTAGGACCCACTGGATCTTTTCGCCTATGTTTCTCGTGTAACGAATACCTCCAAGGGTAAGATCAGCCTTCATTTCTTTGAAATCCGTGGTCCATAGATCACTGGTACTCTTGCTTTGTTGCCACGGCATCCAAAGAGCTATCAAAGAAAGGACGGCAGCAAGTATCCAGAATAGATGTTGTTGCTCGAGTTTCATGCGTTGGCCATTGGTTTTGCAGGATATTCCGTGTCTGAACGGAAAGGCAGTTCAGACACATTACCATCAGGGGGTGGGGTTAAGGTAATGATTCAGGAATTCACTTCTCCTGTTTTGGGCCTTGAGGATCAGTTCGCAGACTTCCCTAACCGCACCCCTTCCCCCTGCTTGTTGTGTAACATAATCAGCATAATCTTCCATAGATTGTGCGGCATCGGCAACTACTATGGCAAGACCCGCTTTCTGAAGAAGGGGTAGATCCACCCAGTCGTCTCCTATGTATGCAATTTCTTCATCTTCTATCCCCAGCTTTTCCTTTATTCCCTCATATACTTCTGTTTTGTCAGGCAGTCCTTGATATACCAACTTTATGCCTAATTCCTCGGCCCTGATAGCAAGGGCACGAGAAGAACGGGAACTGAGAATTGCTACATGGATTCCCGCCAGACCAAGGAGCTTAAGGCCAAGGCCATCGTGAACATGAAAATTCTGCACCTGTTCCCCTTGAGAGGTATATACAATACTTCCGTCGGTCAGTACTCCGTCAACATCCAACGCAAGAAGGCGGATGTTACCGGCCTTTGTCATGAGCAGTTCTTTATCTATATGTGCCATCTGAAAATGCAATGTTAAATTTTAAATTTTGAATTGTGGAAAAAGAGTTAAAAAACATATACCTTAATTCAAAATTCAGTCTACCGCCTGCCTAATCCTGGAAAGAATCTTCAGCAGGTCTGCCGCAGCTTCAAGGGAGAGACTGTTGGGGCCGTCACAAAGGGCCTTGTCCGGATTTGGGTGGACCTCCAGAAAGATTCCATCCACTCCTGCTGCCATTGCAGCCCTGGCAAGGGTGGACACGAATTCCCTCTGGCCTGATGAGCACCCATCCCCACCGCCAGGGAGTTGAACACTGTGTGTGGCGTCAAAGACCACGGGAAACCCGATTTCCCTCATTATAGCCAGACTTCGCATGTCAACCACCAGATTATTGTAGCCAAAAGAGGTGCCCCTTTCAGTGAGGATAATCTGGTCATTTCCACTCTTTTTTATCTTGGCAACTGCGTATCTCATGTCCCACGGGGCCATGAACTGCCCCTTCTTGATGTTGATTGGAAGACGGGTTCGGGCTGCTGCCACCAGAAGATCTGTCTGTCTGCAAAGAAAGGCAGGTATCTGTATACAGTCAAGGACAGTTGCGGCTGCCTCTACCTGGTCCGGAGTGTGGACATCTGAAATCACCGGAACATTCAGTTTCTCCTTGATGGCAGAGAGCATCTCAATGCCTTCAGCCACTCCTGGTCCTCTGTATGACCTTATAGATGTCCTGTTTGCCTTGTCGAAGGATGCCTTGAATAGATAGGAAAACCCATAATCCCCGGCAGCCTGGGCCATAAAGGCGCCGATGGAAATGGCGGTTTCAATGTCTTCCAGCACGCAGGGTCCTGCAATAAGTAAAGGCGGTTGTCCTGAACCAACGCCGATTCCGGCTATATGCACGTTTGCTACTTGGATATCTTTTGTACTCATTGTCTTAGCTTTCAGCTTTTTTGCAAATACTGTAAACGTTTACAGGATGCTGTAGATGCAAGGCGTACGGGTACGCAGACGTACTTCGTGTACTTCAAGTGCCCGACAACAAAGCAGATGTGGTGCCCTGTAAACGCTTACCAAGTGCAGCCTGTATAAATGCCGCAAACAGGGGATGGGGATCAAGGGGCCTGGATTTGAACTCGGGATGGAATTGACAGACGAGAAACCATGGATGTTCCGGTATTTCAATAATTTCCACCAATTCACCATTGGGACTCAGTCCGGCGAACCTGATCCCAGCGTCCTCAAGGGCCTTGCGATAGGAATTGTTGAACTCGTACCTGTGGCGGTGCCTTTCGGAGATCTGTTCGACCCCATAGGCGGCATATGCCTTGCTGTCCATGGCCAACCGGCATGGATATGCGCCAAGGCGCATAGTGCCTCCCTTATCAGTGTTCTCATCTCTTTTTTGTATTTTATCAGCGCGGTAGTCGTACCATTCTTTCATCAGGTAGATTACCGGATCAGATGTGGTAGGATCGAATTCAGTGCTGTCAGCCAGGGGCAGCCCGGCCACGTTTCGGGCAAATTCTACAACTGCCAACTGCATGCCCAGACAGATGCCGAAAAAAGGCACCTTGTTTTCTCTGGCATAAGTAATGGCCTCAAATTTTCCAGGTATTCCCCTTGAGCCAAATCCCCCCGGGACCAAGATCCCATCGGCTTTTGAAAGCCGGTTTACCAGCTCTTCGCCCCTTGTTTCCTCTGAGTTCACAAAATCTATTTCGACTTCGGAGCTGTTTGCAACACCCCCGTGGAACAGTGCCTCATTCAGGCTTTTGTAGGACTCCCTGAGGTTCACATACTTACCAACCATAGCAATCCGCACTTTGTGCTGTGGTTCCTTAACTTTGGCAAGAAGGTCCTCCCACTCGGTAAGCACAGGTTCCCTTGTCCACATGTTAAGGGATTCGATGATTCGTTCGTCTAGCCCTTGCTCGTGAAATCGTATCGGCACTTCATAGATGCACTTTACGTCTTTGGCTGCAATAACCCGGTTTTCTTCTACGTTGCAGAATAATGATATCTTGGACTTAATGTCCGGTGAAAGATCAATCTGAGTGCGGCAGAGCAGGATGTCCGGCTGAATCCCTATGGATAACAGTTCTTTTACGCTGTGTTGTGTTGGTTTTGTTTTAAGTTCACCTGCTGCCTGGATATAGGGCACATAGGTCAAATGGATATAAAGGGTATTTTTAGTACCCAGGTCGCTCCTTAACTGTCTGATAGCCTCCAGAAACGGCAGGCCTTCAATGTCCCCTATTGTGCCTCCTATTTCAATAATGGCTATATCTGCCTCACCATTTAATTGGAGAATCGCCTGTTTGATCTCGTCAGTTATGTGAGGGATGACCTGGACCGTACCTCCAAGGTAGTCTCCCCTTCGCTCCTTTGTGATAACACTATAATAAATACGTCCTGAAGTGTAGTTGTGCCTCTGCCCCAGCTTTGCATGGGTGTAACGCTCGTAATGCCCGAGATCCAGATCTGTTTCAGTACCATCGTCTGTCACAAATACCTCGCCGTGCTGGAAAGGGTTCATGGTGCCGGGATCCACGTTGATGTATGGGTCCAGCTTCTGAATAGTGATCCGAAGCCCCCTGGCCTCGAGCAATGCCCCTATGGAAGCTGCCGCCAGGCCTTTCCCCAGAGATGAGAGTACCCCTCCTGTGATAAAAATGAACTTTGTTGTCATATTTATAAAATCCTATGCAGATAAAGGGTTATATCATTCGAACAGTTAGGAATTCTTATACCTCTTCGCAGGATTACAACGCCTGTTTTACCGCAACCCACCTAACTGTAAGCGTTTGCGAATTCTTATACCTCATCAGAGACCAAAACCTGATGTTTTGCAAGCGGTTTCCAAGGCAAATTATTTCTTACACTGCCATACGGAGCAAGGCATTGACTATTGCTATTGCCACAGTACTGCCACCCTTTCGTCCCAGGGCCGTAATGTAGGAAACGTTTTGCTTCAGCAGAAGTTCCTTGGACTCAGCGGCGTTCACAAATCCTACAGGTACGCCGATTATTAGATCCGGCCTGAACTGCCCTGAGGACACCAGTTCTATAATTCGCAAGAGGGCGGTCGGAGCATTGCCGATTGCCACAATCCCCACATCATCCCCGGCCCCAAGGGTCATGGCAGCCTTGGCTTTGGTACAACCAAGGTCTTTTGCCATCTCTATGCACTCCCTGGTCTTAATAGGAGCCACCACTTTTACGCCTAAGAATTTTATTATGCCGGGACTTATACCGGCAGCTACCATTCCAACATCCACGAGTATGGATCTACCTGCCAGTAAGGCCTTTATCCCATTTTTTATTGCAGCAGGATGAAACCTGACATTTTCAGCAAAATCAAAATCAGCCGTGGCGTGGATAATTCTGTAAACCACGGGGAGTTCCTTGTCATTGAAAGTAGTGGGACCCAGTTCCTGAGCGATGATTTCCATACTCCTGGCCTCAATCTCATCCCCGGGAAGACCTGACACTCCCTCCATACTGACATTTTCAGCCCTCATTTTTCTATCCCTTCCCTTGCCCTCACTCCCTTACTGAAATAATGTTTTATCATTCGTGCTTCTGTTACCAGATCGGCTCGCTCCATTATTTCTTTAGTCGCCCATTTCCCGGTAAGTACGAGTTCTACATCTTGAGGCCGTTTTTCTAAAAGGCTTATTATGCTTTCCAACGGGATGAGCCCGAAGTGAACAGCCACATTTATTTCATCAAGTACGATCAGGTCATATTTTCCATCTTCCATTACCTGCATTATTTCACTAAGGCCGGTCCGGGCCATTTCTATCTCTTTCTCTGAGGGTCTTCCTTTAGTAAATCTGCCTAAGCCGTATTGATGAATGGTGACCTGGTCCCCAAATTTTTTAAGGGCCTTTATTTCACTGAATTCGCCATGTTTCAGAAACTGGGTAAACAATACCCTCCAGCCGGCTCCAACTGACCGGAGGACTAGCCCAAGAGCGGCAGTAGTCTTCCCCTTTCCGTTCCCGGTATAGACGTGGACATAACGCGTTTCTTTCTGCAAGTGTCTCCTTTGGATTTTTATGGAAAAATCGGGCTCAATATACGAAACGGCAGCATTAATGTGTTCTTGACCAGGTTTATCATGGCTCCGCCTACTGCATCAGGTGAAAGGACCGTGACCTCCGGGTCTTTTATCTGTCCTTTGATTTTTACCGGAAATGCCACGATTACCGCGTCCTTTCCTCCTAGGGCCTTCCCTATCAGAGGTACCTTTGAGACTATAGTGTCTATGGTCTTCAATGGAGCTACCAGTACAATCATGTCTGCATCCATGTCGTCCAGATCAATTTTCCCGCTAGCGAAGAGGTTTAACCCTTTCCCTTTGATTATAGCATGATCAATAATTAGGTTGTTGTCCTTTATGTTGCCCTTAATATCCATTTGTGAAAAAGGAAAGCCTCCAGTAAGGAAATCCTGGAATCCATTTTTGGAAAAAAGGTCTATAACATTAAGAACGCTGAATATTTTGGAGAGCAGTGTCATGCGTCTGATTATACCGTTGGAGGATAGGAGTTCAACAGTGCCACGTTGCCAGTTGCCAGGTGTCCCTTCAATGTTTGCATTAAAGACAAATGGCCCCTCTAATATGTCTTGCTTAAAACCGAGGCATGAAAGCACTTCCTGGAAAAGCACTTCCTCTTCGTGATCAGTAGAAATAGACAGATTGGCCATGCCATAGCCTGGTCCTGAACGCCAGGTGCCAATGGTATTGAGGCCGCAGATTGTTCCTGAGGATATAGAGACGGCTGTTTTCCCCTGAGGTAAGAATTTTACCTGACCTGTGATGGGTTGCCAGACATAGTCGGTGACTTTGTGGTCTTTATCTGCAAAGGCCGCTTCCTCACTGCCTGTGTATTTAAAGCTATCCAACTCGAAGTTGATTCTGCCTGTAAGAGAAAGGGGAGAATTTGATGATTTGAGAGTAGGTGCAAGGTCGGGGGGAGAAGGTTTTTCTTTATATGTACCAATGAATCGGGAGAGGTTTTTCCAGGAAAGGGAATCGGATTTCAGATCCAGGTCCAGATCAATATTATGCTTTGAGAATGAGGCCCTTCCCTTAGACATTACTGATTCGTCATTTATTACCAAAGAGAGTTCCTCTATGTCTGTCCATGAGTTATGACCTGCCAAGTTGGCATGTTTGACAGCTATCGGCTCTGCAACTCCCCAGTGCCAGTTTAGTCCAGATGCCTCTATAGAGCCCTTAAGTTGGGCAGAACTCGGATCTGACAGCAAGTAACTCAGGTTGCATAAGCCCTCTATATGGCCTGATAATATATTATTCTCTTCCAGAATTTTGTCCAGAGTGTCTCTTTCCAGGTATCCTTCCCAATTTAGCAGTAAATTTTCCCTGGGAGTCTGTAGCAAATTCAGAGAAAGACTCGCCTTTTCATCCGGAGTAGTAATAGTAAGATCTTTTATAGAAAACTCCTTTGGACTGGAGCTGATATCCAGTTTTACCTTTGTGGTCTTCTTGTTTTCTATATCTGAGATGATCTCTCCTTTTACGTCAGTCTTTTTGGGATCCCAGGCAATCCTTAAATGGTTCATGGTGCAAGGGGTCCTTGGAAAGTACAGGACGGGTATCCAACCCTTTGCCTTTACCCACTGGGAAATACCTTCTCTCGCAGTCCCGCTCAGATCAAGCCGGCCCTGCCATTCTTGCCATCTTTTGTGTTTAAGATCTCCGTTTAAGTTCATCTGTTGGTCTGAAAGGCGCATCCTGCAACTGGATATTCGAACATTTTCCTGATCAACCTGTGCAGAGGCCTGCTCAATGTTGGATGGTCCTGGAAGCAGGGGGCTGTGGAAATCAAGGTCTTTTGTGTTGGCCGTTATGCTGTATTTCCAGCTCAGAGGTTTCCTCACGGGTCCTTTAAGCCATGCATCAGTTACTTCCAAGGGACCATCAATTGAAAGAAGTACTTTGGAAAGGATTTCTTGCAGCCTGGGATAGCGTTTCAGCTCCGAGAAAAAGGGGCCTGAGTCCAGAGAGGCATTAAGCTTTCTGATATCGAGAAAAACCTCATCTTTCCATCTTACTGATCCCTCAGTTTTGTGAATAGAATTGGGACCGGCTACCCCCTGAACATTGCTCCAGCTCACTTCGTCAGGAAGGACCTGGAGTTGACCTTTCTTGATCTTGATAGGCCATGTGATCCGCTCGTAATTTGCCGTTCCATCAATGCTCGACACTTCCACTCTCACTGAAATATCTTTTAATCTGTCTCCCAGGATAAGACGCCCTGAGGTCTTGCCCCGGACATTGCTAAATTTGGCCAGCTCATCCCTGAACTCTTGGTGATTAACCAGCCTGTGCAAAAGGGCAGGGAGTTTTGAAAGGTCTGCATCCAGTTCCATATCCAATTTGAAGACCTTGTCATCACCAACCAGACCCAATACAAGAGAGCCATTTGTACCCAGGGAGTCGCCCAGTCTGGCTGAGAGATTCTGTCCTGTCAGTATCCCGTTTCTGATCTCGATTTGACCCGAGGTCTCTTTGAGGTCCAGATCCACATTTGGAACGTGTACCGGCGCTCCATCTACGTCGGCTGTGATGGTCATGGCCTTTAGTTTCCGAAAGTGTGACACAGGTCCCTCAAAGTAAAATTTTGCCTCCCTGGCCTTTCCTCCCAGGACTATGCTGCACACCAGGTCGGCCACTTTATGCCTGCCGAACAGGGCGAGGACTTTTTCTCTGACTCCTGAAAGATTTACTTCCTTTGCCTTGAGGTCAATATACCAGAGAGCCTCATCAGTGAGAGCCGCCTGACGCCTTTCTATCACTCCTGATAAGGTCAGCCCGGGGTCTGTAAGCTCCAACGCATTTACCGACACGTGAAGTTGCTGCCCCTGTTTTTTAAAACTCAGGTCTGTATAACCGCATGAAAACAGCAGTTCTTTGTCATGTGATTCGATTTTTAGACAAGGGGAGTCTCCTTTTACTGAGGCCTTTATATCGTCAAGACCGGTTCCTGTGATAACAGCCTTTATGTTAACGTCTGAGTCTAAGGGTTTAACCAGGCTTTTGTTCAGGGAAGTAAGGAAGATTTCGTGCGGTTTGAAGTCTTGGCAGTCTATCCTTAACTCATAGGAGTTTTTTGACGGAATAAAATGGCCTTTGGTCTCCAGGCTTTTGGCATAAGGGGGGATACATATGAGAAATGCATCAACCCTGTCAGGTTTTATATATATCCTGGCCTCGACATTTGAAAAATTAAGGCTATTGGTGTGCTGAAGCAGTCCTGGAAAAATACCCTCCGGATCTAAAGCAAGGCCACCATTTTTTATAACAAGTGTGGCTGAAAGAGTAGGCAGTGACCATGGCTCTTTGTCGGCAGACGGAGCCAGGGACTTGAGATGGAGATTTGGATTGTCGAGAACCACACGGCTTATTCCGAGCCTGCCACGAAAAAGGCCCAGCCAGTCGGGGGAAAGCAGGATCTTCGGCATCTCTGCCTCTAACTGGTTGTTGGAAACTAGGGCGTCAGTGAGCACTATGCAGGGAAGGGGAAACCACTGCCAGGAGGTAGCCTTGATGTCGATATTACTGTCCAGTCGATGGGTTATCTCATGGGTTATCCTGGAGCGGACCTGTTCCAACTTCAAAACGTATGGGGTGAGAAACACAAGTAGCCCAACGATCGCAAAAACAAAGATAAAAATTTTAGCAGCGCGCGCTTTTTTCATTTATGATTTTAAGTGGTGAATTTTGATTTTTATCAGAGATGTCTGCTATCAGCAAATTCAGGTTATCAAGTTTTTCAAAGTCTTTGCGGACAAGCAGCGCCTTTAAATTTGAAAGGGCAGGTGAGACAAAAGGCTTAAAGAAGACCTTCCCCTTTTTAAGATAGAGGTATGAATACGCACCTAATGCCTGCATGGTACGAAGAAGGGCAAGCAGGTAAAACTCCCTTTCAAATACAGCTTTATCCAGGGCGATATTCAGAGAATCAAGCTCGTCGAGATAGAATTCTAAAAGTTCAGGCCAAATAATCTCGGGTAGTGCAACATAAGGATCTATGAGCAGGGCGGCAACGTCATAACCCAAGGGACCCAGACGACCACCCTGAAAATCAATTATCCTCAAGGCCCCGTTCCAGACCAAAATATTGCGGGACTGAAAATCCCGATGTAAAAAATACCCCTTATTGTCAATTAAATCTACTTGAAGTGCCAGCTCTGCAAGCTCATTTTCAAGTTCTGGTGTTTTGCTGCCGCCCATGAGACCTTCAACAAAGTATTGCAAAAAGTAAAAGGCCTCTCGTTCCCTGGCCAGTTCACTGTCATAATATTCTGAGTCATAGCACCATTTGCGGTTGAATCCACGGCAGCAATATACCTGCATCCTTGCCAGTAAAGAAAGGGCCTGCCGGTAAAGCCTTTTGACCTGTGACCATTTATTTTGGGAGATTAGTGCCAGGATCTCGGTCTGTAAATGCCTATTTCCCAAATACTCCACTACAATAACTCCGGTATCTTTGTTGAAATCATATATTTTAGGAACCGGAATTCCGACCCTGGCCAGATGATTCCCAATAGCAATATAGCTATAGGTCTCGGAAGTACCTGTGTCCCCTGGAGAAGGTTCAATTGCCACGGCAGGTTTGTCTTTCCACCGGATCTTGAAAAAACGTCTGTCAGATCCATCGGAAGAGAGAGGTATGGCAAGTGGCGGTTTCAAAATTAGTACCTTAGTAATTATTTTCGTGTTTCTAGTGGGATTTCCACATTGGTCTTTTTTCCTAGAAAAGCTTTCCGATTTTCCTAAAACCATACCAAAACAGGACTCCTCCGAGGACAATAACCCCTGCAAAATATTCCCACAGATCTATCAAGGCGGTCCCTCTGAAAAAGACGCTTTCACTCCCTTGAATATAATAGCGCAATGGTGAAATAATCGAGAGATACTCTAAAATCGGATGCATTGCATAAACCGGTGTCCATGCCCCGCTGAGGAATAGCAACGGCATCATGATTAAAACGGAAAGTTGTGCTACTTGCATGATATTACGTGCCACCGAGGCGATAAAAAGCCCGATGCCGGCACTTGTGAATGCATAAAAAAAAGTCAGTAACATAAAGACGGCCAGTGAACCATTAATCGGTAGATCAAAAATTCCAAAGAGCACGGTGCCGACACAGATAAATGTACCGATCATCACTATAATTACCTGGGACAGGCTTTTTGCCAGAATGATGGCCTTTGCATCGGTAGGCATCAAAAGCATGATATCCCAGGTGCCATTCTCTTTCTCTTTGACAAAGACAGCCGCAGTTAGAATAACAGCCAAGATTGTAATAATCGACAAAAGTTCAGCAAGGGCCATGAAATAGCTATAAGATGTATTGGGGTTAAAGAGCTTGTGGATTTGGATTTCTATCGGGGCAAGCGATAAAGTATCCTGGAAACGCATAAGTATGTGCTGGATATAATTGAGTGCCAAATAGCTCTGTGCCGAGGCAGTTGAATCCATTAACAAATTGAGGACCGGATTATTTCCGTTATGATATCGTTTTTCAAAATCACTCTCAAAGACAATACCAACCATAATTTTTTTATTGCGTATTGCAAGATTTAGTTTTTCCTGCGATGCAAAAAAGACAGGCTCTTGGAATTGTGGATAGTGCAGATCTGATAGTATTTTATTGCTTATAAAGCCTGGTGAATAATCTATTACCCCTACGCTGACATTTCTAGCATCCAGATTTATTCCATTACCAGCAATATAGACATCGAGTGTAAAGGAATAGAGCACTACAATCAAGAGTCCGTAAGATCGCAGAAATTCTAACAGCTCTTTACGGATAATCGCCAAGAAGGCGCTCATGCAATCCTCTTTTTCAGTAGTAGTGATCCAACAGTAAGCAATATAGTTGCATATCCCACCAAAATAAGAAGATAAAGCAAATTTTTACTGGCGCTCAATCCGTCTCCAACCAAAAAGACATCATAAAGAATATGAGTATAATACATCACGGGATAGATATGGGCTTCAATGACTGATTCCCCTTCCATTGAACTAATGGGCATAAGCATCCCGGAGTAAAGAAAGCCGGGGATTATAGTAATAATCAATGTTAATACATAGGCTACAATTTGGGATGACGTAACAATTGATACGAGTAGACCAATTGAAAGACTAATAATAATATATATAAATGATGAGAAGGTATAGAGCAAAAAACTTCCACGAAATGGCAGTTCAAATAAATATATGGCCCATAAAAAAAGAATAAAGATATTGATGACATGAAGCAGTAATACAGACAAAAGCTTGGCAGCTAGAAATTCGCTTTTTTTAACAGGAGATGAATAAAAGTTGAAAATAGTACCATTTTCTTTCTCTTTGACAATAAGAAGCGCTGATGAAATGGCAGGTACAACGAGTAGTACAAGGCCGATGAGCCCAGGCACAATCATATCCTCATCACGCAGCGACTGGTTAAAGAGGTTGCGCGCATTGATTGTTATCAAGGCCCTGCTCTCCGTCTCAGAACCGGACCTTTTCATTATTGCATCATATATTACTCCATCGACATAATTTTCAGTGGTCTTTGCGCGCGACGGGAATGAGCCATCAATATAGACTCCAACCGAGGCCTTCAATCCTTTGAGAAGGTGCTTTCCAAATTCTTCCGGTATAATAATTATCAGGTCTTTTTTATCCTGTTTAATTAAGTTCAACGCCCTGTTTTCAGAGAGATTCTTTACTTCAGAATTAAAATATTTAGAGTGTTCAAATGCGCTGACGAGGTCATATGATGCCTTGCTTTGATCATTATCAATAATGAGTGTCCGGATATGAGTGACTTCCAATTTGATGCCATAGCCAAAGAGTATGAGTATCATTGATGGCATAATATAGACCATTAAAATGAGTTTACTGCGGTAGATATCCAAAAGCTCTTTTTTGCAATAAGCCCTAATAACCCCTATTCTCATTAGAATGCCTTTTCGTAGTAATCTAAAAAGATATCTTCAAAATTGTGCGCATCAGGGTGTATCTGATACAGATTTTTTACAGTATCATCAGCTATTTTTTTACCATTTTTTAATAGCACTACCCGATCGCAAAATTCGGCCTCACTCATATAGTGGGTCGTAATCAAAATAGCGATATTCCACTCCTCTTTCAGTCTTTGCAGCATTTCCCAGAATGTGGCCCTTGCTACAACATCCACCCCGCTGGTTGGTTCATCTAAAAAGAGCACCACAGGTTCATGCATAATAGCCGCGGCTACTGAAAAGCGTTGGTTAATCCCCAGGGGTAAATCCGTGGGCAATGCATCCAGGTAGCTGTAAAATCCCAGGGTATTGGCATATTCTTTAATTAAGTCCGAAGCCCGTTTAGGCTCAATGTGATGCATATTTGCAAAATAGCGCAGATTCTCCCTTACGCTCATTCCCTTGTAGAGGGCAAAGTGCTGGCTTACATATCCGATTTTCGCCTTGAGCATCTGCCTGTTATTAGCACTTTTAATCCTTTTCCCAAGCAAAAAGAGTTCGCCCTCATCAATGGGCAAAAGTCCCAGAAGCATCTTTATAAAGGTGGTTTTCCCAGCTCCATTGGCTCCAAGCAGGCCCAGTATTTCGCCTCTGTTTAATTCCATATTGATGTGATCGTTTGCAACAAATTCCCCAAATCGTTTAGTCAACTCCCTAGCTTCCATAATAGTGGCAGGCACATCTTCATCTCTATCTTTATGGACAATCGAAATCTCAGGGATAGGGCCATATTTTTTGAGGAAATTGATAAAAAAGACTGCGTCAAGGGTTGGTTCTTTTGGCTTAAGCTCCAGAGGTTTAAGAGAGTAAGTGTATCCGTGAATAGTGATGCTGTTTTCAAAAGGCTCAGGTGCAGCTTCATAACTGAAAGACCTCACCTTTTCAACCAATTCCCCGGCCCTGCCCTTGTCAATAATCTCTCCGTTTTCAAACAAAAGCACTCTATCCATTTGGGTGGCTTCAGCCATATAGGCGGTGCTGACAATGCAAAGTGTCTTTTCTTTGGTAATAATATCATTTAAAATATTCCACAATTCCATGCGGCTGAGTGGATCGACTCCTGTGGTTGGTTCATCCAAAAGCAATAGCTTGGGACGATGCAGCAATGTGCAAATAAGTGCCAATTTCTGCATCATCCCGCCGCTCAATCTGCCTGCCTGTCGCTCAGTAAAATCAGACAGCCCCGCCATATGCAGCAGGCGTTCCCTGTAAACCTTGAAGGCACTATCCTGTTTGATTCCGCGAATATCGGCAAAAAAGTCCAGGTGCTCGTTTACGCTCAGTTGTTCATATAAAATCAGACCAAGACCTTGCGGCATGAATCCAATACTGTCCTTAATCTTTTCGGCCTCTTTGGGGGAGCGGTAGATATGATTGTTAAATTCAATTTCCCCGTCAAAACTCTTTGCCCCTGCAATTGCATGCATCAAAGAACTTTTGCCGGCACCGTCAGCACCGATAAGACCGATGATTTCTCCTCCGGTTGCTTCAAGACTTACTGGTTTTAGCCCTGTTTTTTTACGATAAGTAACTGAGACTTTTCGTACCTGAAGCCGATTCATGATTGGCGTTTTACAGATCTCCAAGGATTTTGGAGCTTTCCGGCAATCCTTTTCCGTCAGTACTGATTACTCCAATGGCCGGAATTCCCAGTTTCAGATATGAATTAGGAGTGATTGGTTTCAGATGAACCGCGTACATTCTTTGAATACGATCACTTTTGACACTCACCTCTTTGGGAGTAAACTCCGCTCGTTGTCCAATCCGTATTACACTTGCTTGAATCGGCATGTCCGGGAAACTATCCAAAAAGATAACTGCCTTATCTCTTAATTTGATTTTGCCGTTTTCAAGCGTATCCACAAACATTTTCAGGTAAAGTTCGTCAGGGTCTATCAATGTGGCCACTACCATCCCGGGAGCCAGGACCTCGCCGGTTTGCGCAACCTTTTCAATCACCACACCATCAATTGGAGATATGATGGTCAGTTCTTTTATCGTTGCTGATACTTCTCTCTTGTTCGCCTCCAGCGAAGCGGTTTGATTTCGTGCAGCCCCTATGTTTGCTTTTAACGCGTCAAGCCTTTTCAACTGATTTTGGGCGATTTTGAGATCGGTTCCGGAGACATTAATTTTGTCATTACTCTGGCTCAGTCCTTGATGCAACGATTCAAGCTCGTTGATGTCATTGTCAAGTTTGAGTCTGGAAAGTTCAAATGCATGTTTTGCTATGAGATCTTTTTCAGAAAGCCTTTTTGCGCGCGCAAAATCCCTTTTATCCTGTGTAATTACCAGATTCAGATTATCGATTGAACGTAGTAGCTGCTCTTTTTGGGCAATGGCAATATCAATGCCTTTTTTTGCTTTTTCAATTGCCAGAGGAATTGATACCTTGGCGATCTCATAGTCTTTTTGCAGGGCCTCAAGGCCCTTTTGGGAGGACTTGACGCCCTCTTCTATGCTTTCTAACTTGGCTTTAAACTCATCGCTTTGAAAAATTGCTATTGTATTTCCCTTATGGATGCTTTGTCCCTCTTCAATCAAAATTGTTTCGATACGTCCGATGTATTTGGTATTTAAAGCGATTATATCTCCATCGATTCTGCCTGTACCTGCTATAAGATTTGGAGGTAATTGTGTTGGATAGAGTTTCTGATAAATAAAGAAACCGGACAGCAAGATCAAAAAAACAATAATTATTCCAATAATATAATTTTTCATAGCTTTTTTTCGGTGAACCCTAAATCCGTGACCTGTCTATAGTTTTTCCGGTGCGTGCACTTTTTCCCTTTGTCCGGCTACCACGAGGGTATCTCCATCACGGATAAGATAGTCGGAAGATGGGACAATTATCTGTAGACCACGCCCTTCAACATGTGTACGGATAAAAGCCACTTCTATGCCATAGCGCACACGGACGTCCAGCCCCTTTATAGGGTCTTGCCAATAAATCTCCCGGGTGTCAAGACCTCAACCAGCACATAATCGTTGCCGATATTGGTGTCGGTATCAAAACACAGCAGCTCGGGATATTTAATTTTAGGACGTTTCTTAATATTGCGATGTTGCTGACCGAAAAAGAACGGTCCCGCGTGCTAAAGAAAAAATTATATTTTATAGCTTGACTTTCAATAACAATGATGTGTTTTGCTCACTTTTCACAAAGTGAACGTCACTCATACGCAAAAAGCTATTGTGAGCGAAGGGTATGGATTGAAACAATAAAAATGAAGTATTGAAAGGAAATGTCGCCCTCTTTTATGAGGGCGTGGATTAAATTAGATTATACAATAAAATTTAGTTAAATTATTATTGACAAACTCAGCGGGTTGAATCAATGTTGTATTTAACAACACCCGCCACGCCTCTCCATTGGAAGCGCACCTCGGTGGGTTTTTTGTAACTCAAGCCCTTCCTATGCTAAAAAAAGGAATTGCAGGGATTTGGATTGAATTCCTTTCATATTGCTTAAGGAACGTACAATAAATAACTTGAACAAATTAACGTCTTTTTTGCCGTCTTCTTCGTTGCTCGTCGATCACATAACCCGTTATGCTCGCTCCTCGCGCCTTGAATACAACAAAAAATCCTGTTAATTTTTGTTCAACTTATTTATCTCCCGTTCCTAATTGCATTTGCTCCGATGTTATTCCAGACCACAAAGCGTTTTTGATATTCTGATGGTCATCAAATTCGTGCACGAAAAGACGGTAAACTAATAGGCTTTATCATGGATAGGGAATATTATGCACATAGCCTTGAAGGAAAACCTCCTTCCGAATGACAGCCGCTGGATGAATATTTGAAAAATGTTGCTGTGATGGCTCGTTTATTTGCCAAAGCTTTTGGCGTGAGGATTGGGGTTATCTGGCATGATTTAATCACATTAAGGTGGTTTATGATGAAGGTCCATGAATATAGTTTCTTTTTTGAATAGCATATGCAGGAGGCAATTTATGAACGTGAAGCGGTACAAGGTCCAAATGGAGGTCGAAGGTCCTCTGGCGCTTTTCACAAGGCCAGATTCATTCACGCCATTGACGAGAAAAACGAAATTGGAGCCCAATTGAATGGAGTTAAGCCATTTCATTGCCCATCGTAGAAAATGCGATAACAAAGACCAAACTGTTCGGGAACATTTAATTAAAGTTTCCCTGATTTGTCGTCGTTTAGCGGAAAAGGTCGTTGCCCCCGATGTGGAAAAGGTCTGCGGCCCCGATGCGGGTGAGTTGCTCGGATTACTGCATGATTTTGGCAAATATAGCCAGCAATTTCAGATTTATTTACAATCAGCAACAGGCATGTTGAATCCTGATATTGATGACGAGTTCGTCGATTTCAAAGCGCTTAGAGGCAAAATCGATCACTCCAGCGCTGGAGCCCAGTGGGTATGGAAAAAGTTCCGACAATATGGCCATCAAGGGGGATTGGTTGGGCAGATACTCGCTCTTTGCCTGGCCTCTCACCACAGTGGACTGATTGACTGCTTAAAACCGGAAGGGAAAAATGGTTTTATTACCAGGGTGAACAAGGATGATAAAAAAACCCATTTGCAGGAGTGTGAGCAGGCGGCGGACAATGAAATTTTAAAGAGACTGAATTCACTTGCAACAAAAACGCTCATCAAAGATTGTTCATTACAGATATTGCAATTGGTTGATCCCCAGAGAAAGCAGTCGGAAATCGTTAAGTGGTTTAAGGTAGGACTATGGACGCGTTTTTTGTTTAGCTGTTTGATTGATGCGGATCGGATCAACAGTGCGGATTTTGAAAATCCAGACAATAAAAGATTACGGCAAAAGAATGGTGTTAACTGGCAGATTGCCATCGAGCGGCTGGAAGACAAACTTGATAAGCTGCCGGTAAGGAATGAAATTGACACGATACGAAGATCAATTTCTAACCAGTGCAAAGATAGAGCTCTTGATAAACAAGGGATTTACAGTCTTACCGTGCCAACAGGAGGAGGCAAAACTTTTGCCAGTATGCGGTATGCCCTGCACCATGCCTATAAACACAAGCTTGATCGCATAATCTATATCATTCCCTTTACATCCATTATCGAACAAAACGCTCAGGCGATCCGCGAGTTAGTTGAGGCGAAGGGTGATGAATTCCCATGGGTGCTGGAACATCATTCAAATCTTGAGCCGGAACGGCAAACCTGGCGCGATAAATTAATCGCTGAGAATTGGGATGCGCCCATTGTCTTTACCACCATGGTACAGTTTCTTGATGTCCTGTTTAGCGGCGGAACACGCGGGGCAAGACGAATGCACCAACTGGCAAACTCAATGCTGATTTTTGATGAAATCCAAACATTGCCGATAAACTGTGTCCATCTTTTTTGCAATGCCATTAATTTTCTTGTTTCCCATACCAAAACAACCGCGCTGCTTTGCACTGCTACCCAACCGTTGCTGGACAAATTGAAATCCCCTGACAAAGGGCAGTTGGAAATACCAAAGGGCAATGAGCTTGTAAAAGATGTAACCAAGCTGTTCGACCAGCTCAAAAGAGTGGTCATCAGCAATAAAGTGCGTCCGGGAGGGTGGAGTGAATCAGAATTGGCAAATTTGGCAGTTGCCGAGTTTGAGCAAAAGGGTAGTTGTCTTGTTATTGTCAATACTAAAAAATGGGCGCAGCAGTTGTATGAGTTATGTGGAGACAAGGTTGATAAAGGGAGTTTGTTTCACCTCAGCACCAGTCTCTGCCCTGCCCATAGAAAAACGATCTTGGATCAAGTCCGACAACGCTTGGATGATGAGCTACCCGTACTTTGTATAAGCACCCAGCTTATTGAGGCCGGGGTTGATGTGGATTTTGCATCTGTTATCCGCTTTCTTGCCGGATTGGATTCCATTGCCCAGGCTGCTGGGCGTTGCAATAGAAACAAACGGTTGCCGCAGGCAACAGTGCATGTCGTCAACCCACAACAGGAATCAATTGACATGCTACATGATATTAAAGAAGGCCGTGACAAAGCGTTGCGTATTCTAACGGAGAAAAAGGATGTTGACCTGTTGGACCCAGACGTGATGAATCTGTATTTCTCCTATTATTTTTATAGCCAGGCAGACAAGATGGATTATCCGGTCACGGCAAATCAAGCTGGCAGGCAAGATAGTTTGTTGAATTTACTGAGCAATAATCATCTGAACATTGCGCGGACAAAACCTTTGCAACTCAGGCAATCATTCAAAACAGCAGGAGAAATTTTTAAAGCAATTAATGCCCCAACAGAGGCGGTAATAGTACCCTATGGAGAAGGCAAGGAAATCATTGCTGCACTATGCGCCGACCCGGAACCGGCAAAAGCATATAAGCTGCTCAAACGTGCCCAGAAATTCAGCGTTAATGTTTTCCCCAATGTTTGGCAGAAGTTGAAAGAGAACCACGCTGTTATCCCGGTGCAGAAGGGTGAAGAAATTTACTACCTCGACAAACGGCATTACAGCGATGCCTTTGGCCTGTCAATCGAAGAAGTCGGCAGTTTAGAAGCTCAAATCATATAGGGAGGTGTCTGATGAAAAACAACATTAGTTTCCGGTTATGGGGGCGGTATGCGCTGTTTACCGACCCGGTAACCAAGACCGGTGGGGAGAAGTGTTCCTACCATGTGCCTACCTATGAGTCCATCAAGGGGGTGCTGAAATCCATCTACTGGAAACCCACCATTATCTGGCATGTTGACAAGGTGCGGGTTGTCAAACCCTTACGAACCCAGACAAAAGGGACAAAACCCTTGGTCTGGAGTCCTACCTCAAATAAGCCCGATCATAGCCTGGCCATTTACACCTTTTTGCATGATGTGGAATACCAGGTGGAGGCGCATTTTGAATGGAATAAACACCGTCCCGAACTTGCCAATGATCGCATCGACGGTAAACATTTCAGTATAGCCAAACGGATGCTGGAGAAGGGGGGAAGGCAGGATGTCTTTTTGGGCGTCCGAGATTGCCAGGGGTATGTGGAGCCCTGCGAGTTTAGTGAAAAGACCGGTGCTTACGATGATATTGATGAACTTAGTTTTGGTCTCATGTTCCATGGTTTTGATTATCCAGATGAAACGGGTAAGGATGAGTTGGTCAGCCGTTTCTGGTATGCCACCATGCGTTGCGGGGTGCTTGAATTTCCCCGACCGGAAAAATGTAATGTCAGACGTTTTATCCGCAAGATGACTCCAAAGGAGTTTGGTCTGGACGAAAACATCCTCCCTGTTGAAAAAGAGGAGGCCTTATTGTGAGCTGGATGGCAAAACTGTACAAAACCTATGAGGCGGGTATGGCATTGGATTTGTCGAATGAGAAAAAACTCATGCCAATCAGCCATACCTTGCAGAATGCCCATATTAATATTGTCATAGATGGGGAAGGTAATTTCAGACGGGCCTCGGTACTTGAAAAGACGCAGATTGTTTTACCTGCCACCGAAAAATCGGCAGGAAGAGCTGGCACGGCTCCCCCACCACACCCTTTGGCTGATAAGCTTCAATACGTGGCTAAAGATTATCCTGATTTTGGCGGCGAGAACTCTTTTTATTCTGAATATCATTCATTGTTGGCAACATGGTGTGAATCTGAGTTCGCTCACCCAAAAGCACAGTCGGTGTTGAAATATATCGATAAGGGTGAGGTAATTGCAGATTTGGTTACCGAAAATATTTTGCATGTTGATGAAAATAATAGATTGCGGAGAGAGTGGCCCTTCGAGGTCACTGCAGAGAAACCGCAGCCAATTATTTTTAAGCTCCTTCCGAAAAAAGAAGATAAAAAAACAAAAGAAAAATACACAGATCAAGGTTCTGCCCTGGTGTGCTGGTCTGTGGAGGAAAATGGTGATCCTAATAGTAATACCTGGACTGATCAAAGCTTGCAGCAAAGTTGGACTGATTTTGATGCCTTGGCTGAAGGTGCAAAGGGGCTTTGTTTAATTTCTGGTAAGGAGCTGGCCTTGGCCGTTAATCATCCCGCTAAATTACGCCATACAGGAGATAAGGCGAAACTCGTTTCAGCAAATGATATGTCTGGCTTTACCTTCCGAGGTCGTTTTACCGACACTAAAAAAAGTATAGCTGCTAATGGGAGCCAGTCGGTTGGTATTAGTTTGGATGTAACACAGAAGGCCCATAATGCTTTACGTTGGCTTATCTCACGTCAGGGCTACCGAAACGGAGAACAGGTCTATGTTACCTGGGCGGTTTCCGGTAAAGACATCCCTGATCCATTAACGGATTCCTGGTCCCTGCTGGGTGACGATATCATCTTGCAACCGGAAATTGCACAAGAGCCGGCGCATCAAATAGATCATGCTGTAGATTTTGGTGAATCTTTTGCTCATAGTTTCAATAAATATCTGGCTGGATATCGGACAAAGCTGGAACCAAATGAGCAAATTGTGGTAATGGGACTGGATTCAGCAACACCTGGAAGAATGGGTGTTATCTATTACCGGGAACTTCTCGCTAGTGAATTCCTGGATCGTGTTCATGACTGGCATACCCAGTTCGCCTGGCCCCAACGCCACACCAAGGAATATCCAAATCCCGAAAGTAAGAAAAAGTCCATCAGAAAAACAATCTGGCCGGTGAGCACTCCGGTTCCCCGAGTTATTGCAGAAGCTGCCTACGGTGACATTTTAAAGAGTAATGATACCCTGAAAAAGAGTTTACTTGAACGGATATTGCCCTGCATTGTTGATGGTCGTCCTTTCCCTCGGGATGTAATGATTGCGGCGGTGCGCCGAGCCAGTAATCGTACTGCATATAAAACGGATAAACAATGGTTGTGGGAAGAACATCTTGGGGTTGCCTGTGCCTTGTTCAAAGGATTTTACATGCGCCATCCTGACAAAACAAAACGGAGAGAATATGCCATGGCATTAGAAGAAAACAAAAAATCACGAGATTATCTCTATGGTCGCTTGCTGGCTATAGCTGAACGAATCGAAGAGGTTGCCCTGAATGTTGGAGGAGAGAGCAGACCTACAACTGCCGCCAGATTAATGCAGCGTTTTGCGGATCGCCCCTTTTCGACTTGGCGTAATATTGAGCTGGGATTACAGCCCTATATGCAGAGATTACAGGGGAAGCGGGCTGGTTTTTTAACCAATCGTAAGAAAGAGCTTGATACGGTGCATGCAGCTTTTTTACCGGATGATTTTGCCAGTGAAAAGCCGCTCTCCGGCGAATTCCTGCTGGGTTATCACTGCCAGAAACAATACTGGAGAAATACAAAGTCAGACAATAATGAAAACTAATAAAGGAGATAGATTATGAGCCTGGAAAATAAAATCGATTTTGCCATTATCTTCAGTGTTAAAAATGCTAATCCAAACGGCGATCCATTAAATGGTAATCGGCCCCGCATAGATTATGACGGTTATGGGGAGGTCACTGATGTCTGTCTAAAAAGAAAAATTAGAGATCGTTTGCAGGAAAGTGGCCATGCCATTTTTGTCCAGTCTGATGAAAAGAAAATTGACGGTATGCCGAGCTTAAAGGCCCGGGCTGAGTCAGAGGAATATGGACTTGGCAAAGATGCCTTTAACCGAAAGAAAAATAGTCCGGAAAAAGCGGCCAAACTTGCTTGTAAAAAATGGCTGGACGTTCGCACCTTCGGCCAGCTCTTTGCCTTTAAAAATGAAGCAAAAGACGGGGTTTCAATTCCTATCCGCGGCCCGGTTTCCATTCAATCAGCATTCAGTGTTGAGCCTGTCAGTATCACCAGTACGCAAATAACTAAGAGTGTCAGTGGAGAGGGGGACGGAACCAAGAAGAGTTCTGATACCATGGGCATGAAACACCGGGTTGATCGTGCTACCTATGTTACATTTGGCAGTATGAACCCGCAACTATCAGAGCGGACCGGATTTAATAATGAAGAGGCTGACGTCATCAAAGCAGTACTGCCGAAATTGTTTGAAGGGGATGCCTCATCGGCACGCCCCGAAGGAAGCATGGCGGTTGAGAAAGTTATCTGGTGGCAACACAATAGTAAATCAGGTCAATATTCTTCAGCCAAAGTACACAGAACATTGTCAGTAAACCCGGATGGCAGTTTTGAGCTTGACAATCTGGATGGATTGAACCCGGAGAAAATTGATGGTTTTTGATGTCTTCCACCATCTGATGCCCACTAAAGTAATGAGGGATTTACCGTGGAAACAAAATTGGTAGTTTTCGTTTGGCGATGTCGTTGCTCCGTTGACTGATCCGGTTAATGTTACCCATTATCTCAAGAAAATGCGTAAGCGTGACGTGGAGTTATCAAAAGGGTGGGGACAAATTGTCACCCCCTTTCGATAGACACTCCAGGTGGTAAACAAAGGGTTAACTGCGCCAACACGTAAGGCATTTTAGGCGTCATTCAGTCCATCACCTTGCCCAAGGCTGAGCAGGAAAGCCGTAAGCGGTTAAAAAAAGTAGCAACGTGAAGCAATACTAATGGATCGAAAGGCACGAAAAATCGAAAACATAAATTCCGATTTTGGCAAAATCATCTTGTATCAGTCTGGGGATGGGCATACCTCTATGGATGTCCATCTCAAGGATGAAACAGTCTGGTTGACACAGGCGCAGATGGAGAAACTTTTTCAACGGGACCAATCGGTTATTTCCAGGCATATGAACAATATTTTCAAAGAAGGTGAACTGCAACGGCGAAGCAATATGCAAAAAATGCATATTGCAAATTCAGATAAGCCGGTTGCGTTTTATAATCTTGATGTCATCATTTCCGTAGGCTACCGGGTAAAATCTCTACGTGGCACTCAGTTTCGCATATGGGCTACCACCATTCTAAAAAACCATCTGGTGCGTGGTTATTCGCTAAATCAGCGCAGACTGGCCGAAAAAGGCGTGGAAGAAGTGCGGCAGATTTTGAGTCTGCTTGCAGGCACCCTGGAAAGTCATAACCTTGTCAGCGATGAAGGACTGGCAGTCTTAGAAGTCGTCAACCGCTATGCAAGGACCTGGCAGCTTCTTTTGCAATATGACGAAAATAATTTGCCGGCTCCAGAGACAAAACACGTTGCCAAGTCCAACCTGGAGATTGATAAGGCCCGCCAGGCCATTGCCGTCTTGAAAAAAGAATTAATGGTCAGAAAACAGGCGAGTGAAATTTTTGGCCAGGAGCGTGGTAATGCTCTTTCCGGAATTGTCGGAGCAGTGCAACAAACATTCGACGGTAAGGATCTTTATCCAAGTGTTGAGGAAAAGGCGGCTCATCTCCTCTACTTCGTGATCAAGGATCATCCTTTCACGGATGGTAACAAGAGGATCGGCTCTTTTCTTTTCCTGTTGTTTCTCAAAATGAATGACTTGTTGGATCAAAAAAGCTTCAGTAACAGGGCGCTCGTAGCGCTTGCCCTGCTGACGGCCGCCAGTGAACCGGGGCAGAAGGAATTGATGGTCCGGCTTATAGTGAACCTCATTTCGGAGGAAGGCTGATACCGAAAAATTTCAGGATTTTTTATATGTACTCAGAAGACGACCTCATCCCCCTTTCCGCCTTACAGCACATCCTATTCTGCGAGCGGCAGTGTGCTTTGATCCATATTGAGCAGATGTGGAATGAAAACCTGTTTACTGCTGAAGGGAAAATTATGCATGAGCGGGTTGATGAAGCAGGCCGGGAATCCAGGGGAGATGTTCGCATAGAATTTGCTATGCCTTTGCGGTCGCTCAGACTCGGGTTGGTCGGCAAAGCGGATGTTGTGGAGTTCCATCGAAAATCGGTTTCGCTGAATGCAAAATCGCCGGAGTGGGTGCCATTCCCTGTGGAATACAAACGGGGCAAACCAAAGAAGGATAATTGCGACAGGGTGCAACTTTGCGCTCAAGCGTTGTGCCTGGAAGAAATGCTGGATGTTGAAATCCCACGTGGGGCGCTTTTCTATGGAAAAACCCGGCGGAGAAAAAACGTTAATTTTGATAATGCCTTGAGGCAGGAAACCGAAAATGCGGCAATCCGCTTACACAAACTCATTGAATCCGGTAAGACACCAAACCCTGTTTATACGCCCAAATGCAAGAGCTGTTCATTTTTTCATGTATGCCTGCCCAAGACCATTGAGAAGAGACGTTCTGTAAAACAGTATTTGTCTGGAGCGATTCGAGAATCATGAAAAAGCACCTGAATACCCTTTTTGTGACCACACAGGGCGCATATCTCGCCAAAGACGGAGAAACTGTTGTAGTGAAGGTGGAAAAAGAAATCCGTTTGCGGATTCCGATCCATACCATCGGGGGGATAGTCTGCTTTGGAAATGTATTGTGCAGCCCGTTTTTGATGGGATTTTGCGCTGAACGGGATGTAGCCATCAGTTTTCTGACAGAATACGGGCGTTTTCTCGCAAGAGTTCAGGGGCCTGTCTCGGGTAATGTCTTGTTGCGTCGGGAACAATACCGACGTGCTGATGACATGAACGCTTCTGCTGAAATGGCCAGAGCAGTGCTAACTGGGAAACTTGCCAACTGCCGGACTGTTCTCGGACGGGCGCTAAGAGACCACTCCGACAAATTGAATGTAGATGAGGTACGTGAGGCGTCTCAGCGAATTAACAGTTCTCTACAACGCATCCAATCGGATTTACCCTTGAATGTTCTGAGAGGCTTTGAAGGAGAAGCGGCCCATACTTATTTCAGTGTCTTTGATCATTTGATCACGTCTCAGAAAAAAGACTTCATCTTCCGGGAGCGGAATCGGCGCCCGCCATTGGACAATGTGAACTGCCTCTTGTCGTTTTTGTACACCATTGTGTTGCACGATGTGCGATCAGCTCTTGAATCAGTGGGATTGGACCCCGCTGTCGGTTTCCTGCACAGGGATCGTCCGGGCCGACCAGGACTGGCCCTTGATATGATGGAAGAGTTCCGTCCTTTTCTGGCCGACCGTTTGACGCTTTCATTGATAAACCTTAACCAGATCCAGACGAAAGGATTCAAGAAAATGGAATCCGGGGCCGTACTGATGGACGACGAGACGAGAAAGGTCGTGCTGGTTGCCTATCAAAAGAGAAAGCAAGATGAGATAATGCATCCTTTTCTTGAAGAGAAAGTCCCAATCGGACTGTTGTTCCACATGCAGGCCCTGTTGCTGGCTCGTTGCTTGCGCGGCGACCTGGACGGTTATCCAACGTTTATCTGGAAATAGGATTTTGAACCATGTTTGTGCTCGTAACCTATGATGTTTCCACAACTGATTCAGGAGGACCACGCCGTTTGCGCAGAGTAGCAAAGGCATGCACGAATTTTGGGCAAAGGGTTCAATATTCTGTTTTTGAGTGCATTGTTGATCCTGCACAGTGGACATTTCTACGGCAGAGCTTGATAGATGAGATTGATCCTGAAGCGGACAGTCTACGGTTTTACTTTCTTGGCTCCAACTGGAAACACCGTGTAGAACATATAGGGGCCAAGAAATCACTTGATCAGGAGGGGCCTTTGATTGTCTGAAAAATCGTATGCGAACCTCAAGTTCACAGATGGACAATACATCGTTTTGCCTTGGCATAGCCGGGTTTTTAAGCACATATATTGCCGATTGGGTTCGCACCAGGCATAACATCTTGAAAAAAGGAGGTTAGTAAAGATTTTCTTTGCGATGAGATATGTCACGGGTTGAAAAATGAGTAGTTCGCGGAAAAAAGAGAATAAGGGCTTTAGATTCAAATAGTTAGGAGAAGACAGTCGCCCCCCGCGCGGGGGCGTGGATTGAAACTCTCATGATTACATCCATATTGCGAGCCCTGTCAGTCGCCCCCCGCGCGGGGGCGTGGATTGAAACTTGATTCCGTTGAATTTGTTTTCCGCAATTTCGAGTCGCCCCCCGCGCGGGGGCGTGGATTGAAACGAGGATAGGGGAAAGATACGCCCATGCCATGGGATGTCGCCCCCCGCGCGGGGGCGTGGATTGAAACGCGGTCGAGATTTTAGCTTGAAACGG